>JACCDG010769718.1_pt1 | contig 135704 bp, 126 predicted proteins | sample 7442471 | NCBI WGS metagenome assembly JACCDG01 (sample SAMN15323444, study PRJNA562643) | freshwater metagenome | isolation source: river surface water | place: USA:Blue River Watershed | collected 2017-08-17
ACCGTGGCAATCCCCGATGCAATCAGCACCTCGATCAGGGTCAAGCCATCGGTAGAGCGAATATCCGGTCTGCCGTCGTTATTTTGTCGCAAAAGCGTCCACAGGTTGTCGCGCATCCAAGGATCCCCCGAAAACAGAAAAAATCTGAGCTTCTCTCTATTCTAAACAACTAAGAGCATAATGCCTAGATCATCAGTCAACTTATCTGTTTTGTATGTAAAAATGGTTTTGCTGACAAAACATTGGACACCGACTGTACACCGTCTTGACATCTCCTGGGTCCGCTCGCATCATGGTTAGATAGCGAAAGCAGGGGCAGGATGCCCAAATTTGTCCTAGGATGGGGTGGTTCACAGAATGTCCAAGCAGCTCGCAGAGCTACTGGTCAAAGACAAGCTGATTTCGGCCGCGCAGTTTACCGAGGCTGCTTCTGAAGCAGCCAAGGGCGGCAGGAGTTACATCCGCACGCTCATCGACAAGAAGTACCTTTCTGAAACTAAGCTGCTTTACTATCTTGGCCAAAAGTACGGTCTTCCAAGCATCAATCTCGCGAAGTTTGAAGTCAGTCCCGAAGTGATCAAACTGATCTCTCCGGAGCTGGCAAAAAAAAATCAGGTGATTCCGATTCAATCGGCTAAAGGCACTTTGGTGATCGCGGTTTGCGATCCGACGATTTTGCCGGGCCTAGAGGGCCTCAAGTTCGTGCTCAAGCAGAACATTGAGGCAGTGCTGACTTCATTTTCTGCCTTTGATGCCGCAATGGGCAAGTACTACGGCGCTTCAGCGCTTGTGGGCGCAGCGATCGAGACGTATCAAAAAGACCAAAAAAAGCAGGGTCAAGACTCTAAAGAGGCGAACCAGGCTCTTGAGCTAGTTCAGATTCACGACATCGACTCGGGTGCCGTCGAGGCGGATGCCCCGGTCATCACCTTGGTGAACGGCATTCTTTCGGAGGCGATTCGCAGGATGGCCAGCGACATCCACGTTGAGCCCTACGAGAAGCGGTTTCGCGTGCGCATGCGCGTAGACGGTGTCTTGCACGAGATCACGGAAATCCCGTCAGAGATGAGGAGAGCCGTGATCGCGCGCTTCAAGATCATGTCTCGCATGGACATAGCCGAGTCGCGGGTTCCGCAGGACGGACGCATCAAGCTCAAGACTGGCGGCACGGAAATCGACTTTCGCGTGAACGCCATGCCTACGCTATTTGGCGAGAAAGTCGTCTTGCGTATGTTGAGCAAGGGCAATCTTCAGTTGGATCTTCTCAAGCTGGGCTTCGAGAAAAACCAGCTCGAGACTTTTCGCAAAGGGATCTACGCGCCCAACGGCATGGTGCTCGTGACTGGGCCCACCGGTAGCGGTAAGACAACGACTCTTTATTCTGCACTGACTGAGCTCAACAAGGTCACGGACAACTTAGCGACCGCTGAGGACCCGGTCGAGTACAACTTAGAAGGGATCAATCAGACTCAAGTCCACAAAGATATTGGGTTGAGTTTCGCTAGCGTTCTCAGGGCACTGCTTCGCCAGGACCCGGATACGATCTTAGTGGGTGAGATTCGTGACTATGAAACCGCGGAGGTCGCAGTTCAGGCCGCATTGACGGGACACCTAGTGCTCTCTACCCTGCACACCAACGATGCGCCTAGCACGATCACCCGTTTGATGAACATGGGGCTCGAGCCATTCTTGGTAGTGGCGTCATTGAACACCATCGTGGGTCAGCGGCTTCTTCGCACGGTTTGCACGGGGTGCAAAGTCGACGCCCAGGTTCCACGCGAGAAGCTGCTTGAGCTGGGTATGTCGCAAGAAGAAGCGGCCCGCGCCACTGTGGTGCATGGGGCGGGCTGTGGTCGGTGCAACAAAAGCGGCTACAAGGGCCGTGTAGCTATCTATGAGGTGCTTGATTTCAGCACGACGCTCAAAGAAATGGTCCTGCGCAACGAGAGCGCAATCGAGATCAAGCGTCAAGCGGTTCGTGAGGGGATGAAGACCTTGCGCATGTCCGCGCTTTCGAAGGTGGCCGAGGGCCGCACAACTTTAGAAGAAGCTTTGTCCCTCACCATGGAGAACTGACGATGGCCAAAGTAACCTTGCCTGCTTTGCTCAAAGCGATGGTAGAACAGGGGGCTTCGGACCTTCACCTCACCGTCGGGGTCCCGCCGGAGTTTAGGCTGAGCGGGCGGATGGTCAAGGTCAAGGCAGATCCTTTGGGTGCGCAGGATTCTAAGGAGCTCTGCTACTCAGCTTTGACGGATCATCAGAAGGCTGAGTTTGAGCGAGAACTTGAGCTCGACTTTTCTTTCGGCATTAAGGACCTGGCGCGGTTTCGCGGAAACGTATTTTATCAGCGCGGCGGAGTGGCTGGCGTATTCAGGCAAATCCCGCTCAATATCCCCGATTTCGATTCTCTCAAGATTCCTCCCGTGATGAAGCAGGTGATCAAGCGGCCCAATGGTTTGGTGCTCGTGACTGGGCCTACCGGCAGCGGCAAGTCGACGACATTGGCCGCGATGCTCGATTTGATCAATCGCGAAGAGTACGGGCATCTCATGACGATCGAGGATCCGGTCGAGTTCGTGCACGTTCACAAGAACTGCATCGTCAATCAGCGAGAGGTAGGCGTTGACACCAAATCGTTTGGGCATGCTCTCAAGCGCGTATTGCGCCAGGATCCGGACTTTATCCTGGTCGGTGAGCTTCGCGATGTCGAGACTATCGAAATGGCGTTGACCATGGCAGAGACTGGGCATTTGGTCTTTGGCACGCTCCACACCAATAGCGCCATTCAGTCCATCAATCGCATCGTCAACGTGTTCGCCGCGCATCAGCAGCCTCAGGTGAGGCAGGTGCTCTCGTTTACTTTACAAGCCGTGCTTTCGCAGCAGCTAGTGCCCAAAGCGGGCGGGGGGCGGGCGATGGCGGCTGAAGTCTTGATCCCTACGCCTGGTATCCGCAATCTGATCCGCGAAGACAAGATTCACCAGATCTATTCTGGCATGCAGTCGGGCCAGGAGGAGACTGGGATGCAGACTATGAATCAGGCGCTGATCTCTTTGGTGAGGCAAGGAATCGTTTCGAAGAACGATGCGATGGGGCACAGCTTTATGCCCGAAGAAATCGGCAAGATGCTGCTTCAGATTAGTAAATAAAGGAAATTGATAAATGAGCGAGTTCAGTTATCAAGGCGTGGACAAGGCTGGTAAGAAAGTTGCCGGCAAGCTTGAGGGAGCCAGCGAAGGTGAGCTCCGCATGAAGCTCAGAGACATTGGTATCCGCCCGACTCGCATTGCTAAGGCGGATGGCGGGCTGAGCAAGGCATTGCCTGGCGGCAAGAAAATGAATACGGCCTCCGTGCCGTTGCCTATTCTTTTGGCCTTCACTAGGCAGCTCCAGGTCCTGATTGGCGCAGGCATCCCACTGGTGCAGGGTCTTGAGCTTTTGGTTGAGCAGTCCACGAATGCCACGATGAAGTCCGTTGCTCTCGAGGTAAAAGACAAAGTGTCCTCCGGTACGTACCTTTGGCAGGCTTTGGGGGCTTACCCTAAGGTTTTTCCCAAGCTTTACGTCGCGCTCATCCGGGCGGGCGAGGCCTCGGGATCCATGGACCAGATGCTCAAGCGCCTGGGGCGGTACCTGGAGGACGCGGATCGCCTACAAAAGATGGTCAAAGGCGCGATGATGTATCCGGCGATTGTGATCTCGATCGGAGTTGGCGTCGTTTCGTTGATGATGGTTTTTGTGATTCCTAAGTTTGAGGCTTTGCTCAAGTCCAATGGGCAAGAGCTCCCTCTGCCCACCCAAATGGTCATCAATCTCTCGCACTTCATGATCAATAATATCTTGTTCATCTTGGTGGGGGCGGCTGTTTTTGGTTATCTTCTCAAAAACTACCTCAAGTCCGATGAAGGCAAGGCCGTGATTGATCGAACTATGTATAGAGCACCCTTGTTCGGCAACTTGATGCAAAAGAGCGGGATCGCGAGGTTTGCGCGAACGATGCAGACTCTCCTCGCATCGGGTGTCAACTTGATCGATGCGATCGACATCTGCAGGTCTACGATCGACAACGCGGTCCTTGAAGTAGCGATGAGTCGGATCCGTTCTGATGTCGAGTCAGGCAAGACCTTGGGCCAGGTGGTGGGTAAATTGGATGTGTTCCCAAAGATGGCTGTGCAGATGATCTTTATTGGCGAGCAGACCGGAAATTTGGACAAAATGCTCGAAAAAGTGGCTGATTTTTACGAAACCGAGGTCGAGGCGATGGTGGGTGGCTTGACCAAGCTGATTGAGCCTTTGGTTTTGGTTTTCTTGGGCGGCACCGTAGGAGGCATTATGATCGCCATGTACTTGCCGATCTTCAAGATGGCTGGAGCTGCGGGCGAATGAGTCGCCAGATCCTCGGGAGCTCTAAACCCGTTAAAGAGATGATCGGGCTGATCAATCGGGTCGCGATGACCAAGACCAATATTTTGGTCGTGGGTGAGAGCGGCACGGGCAAGGAGTTGGTGGCGCGCATGATCCACGATGCGGGTCCCTTGAAGAGCAAGCCTTTTGTCCCGATCAATTGCGGAGCGATCCCAGAGAATCTGATCGAGAGCGAGCTTTTTGGTCACCGAAAAGGCAGCTTTACTGGCGCGGTCTCTGAAAAGGCTGGTTTGTTCGAGGTCGCTGATGGAGGGACGCTCTTTCTGGATGAAGTGGGGGAGCTTCCGCTAGCGATGCAGGTCAAGCTTCTGCGTGCTATTCAGGAGCGCTCGATCCGAAAGGTCGGTGGCACTGACAATATCAAGGTGGATGCTCGGATCATCGCGGCAACCAATCGAGACCTTGAAGCCGGGATAGCAGCAGGTACCTTTCGAGAGGATCTCTATTATCGTCTCAATGTGATTTTGATCCGCACGCCGCCGCTTCGCGACCGTCCTGGCGACATGAAGATTCTTGCCGAGGAGTTCTTAGCGAGGGCACTCAAGCGCCACGGTAGGCAGCTTGACGGCATCGATCCGGACGCTCTCGCAGCTATGGAGCGGCATACTTGGCCAGGCAACGTCCGCGAGCTCGAGAACATGATTGAGCGTGCGGTGACTCTTGAAAGCGGCAAATCTGTGAGCCTTCAGTCTCTCCCCAAGGCTGTGCAGATGGCGGCGCCGTCTCAAGTTGCCTCGAGCGCCATGGCAGGGTCAGCGATGCCTGGGCTGGATCTGCCGGAGCGGGACTTTAGCGGCGGGGCATTGGATCTCGACGCAATTTTAGGAACCGTCGAGAAAGCCTATCTAGAAGCGGCCCTCGCGCATTCGGGTGGAGTGAGAAAGAAAGCAGCCGATTTGCTGGGCATTACCTTTCGTTCGCTTCGATACAGACTAAAAAAACTCGGCATGGTTGCCGGTGAGGATGATGAAGAGGAGTAGCCTATCCTCGATCAAGGAACAAATGCGGGTGGCTGGTCGTTGGTCAGCTGTTTCATCTGATTGATGAACCACTTGTCGTGTTCGGTACCGCCCGCGGAGTTAGCCGGCACCTGGCCCGTGCCGATGTTTCCGGCAGCGGCGACGACAAAGTTCCGATTGGAGACAGCCGCACTTCCGAGCGGTACTAGAGGAATGTTCAGATAAACGGATGTCGGAACTGGAGCGGCCCCGTTGATTCTAGCATTGCCGATGATAGCTGATCCAGGAGCCCCTGCGGGTGTAGCATCAGAGATCCCTGGAGCGATGCCTACCGCTGGCGTGCAGTCAGCGCTTGCCACTGTGCCAGTGTTGTCGAACGTAGAGGCGCAAGGAGTCCCTCCAGCGGTGCCGCATTGAGCGATTTCTTGGTCCCATCCGACGCTATAATACATCATGTTGCCGGGCGGCCTGTATCCGATGTCCCAGAGGCACTGGCTGTAAGTTTGAGTGCCGGCAACGTAGCTCATTTCGTAAGTGTAGATTGTAGTCAGCGAGGTTTTCGCTTCTGTTTGTCGGGAAGCCATTTGCGCTCTTTGGTAGTTGGGGACTGCGATCGCAGCGAGGATGGCGCCGATAGCTACGACAATCAATAGCTCAATCATAGTAAACCCCAGCGAATTGCCCTGAATCGGCAGTTCGCTGGGGTCTGAACTAGGCAACAGGTTTATATTTGTCATTGCCACGGTATGAGTAGCTATTAGAGGCCGTTGACGGTGTTGGTGAGGACCTTAGCCTGAGTGATGGTCCATTGATCAAACCCGGCAAAGGTGTTGGAGATGCTTCCAGCGGCTCCTGCGGTAAAGGTGCTGGCCGTCATCACTGCTGGCAGAGTTGCAATGGTAGTCGCTCCAAGTGCACCTACTGCTACGCCGTTGTTGATGCGGTTGACCGAGCCATAGGCGGCTAAGGCGGCATTGATCGCCACACCGTTGGCAGGAAGGGTGGCGTTAACTACTGCAGGTCCAGTGCAAGCCGTACCAACCGTTACGCCAGCGGTGTATTGCAGATTGCAAGCTGCGGCGGCACTAGGGCCACAAGCTGCCGCAGGAACGGCGCTAAATCCTGCGCTATAGTAAGGGGCGTTTCCTGTGGGCGCGTATCCAGTATCATAGAGGCATGTAATGAAGGTTCCGTTTGCTGCTGCATAAGATTGCTGAGCCGTATAGATGCCTGTCAGCTGTATCTTTCCTTCCGTCTGGCGGGCGCGAGCTTGATATTTTTGGTAGTTCGGCACCGCGATCGCCGCCAAAATACCGACGATAGCGACCACAATCATGAGCTCAACGAGAGTGAAGCCTTCGTTCCCACGAGCTGAAGAAATAAACAGATTCTTTTTACTGACGTTCTTCATAAGAAAATCTCCCGACCAGAGTTATTGGTTATATAGATTTAGTGTATCAGGCTTGGAGGTCGAAGCAAGGCCCCCGCCTTAACAATGCTCTTGGATTATATAAAACCACGTGTCACTCATGACCTGGACTCGGCGAAAGCTGTGGATTTTGAGATAGAATTTCTTTTACCATGAGTCCATGTCGAGCCAGTTAGCCATATTGAGTGATCGCAAGACCCGTGAGTGGGTAGCAGGGATGAGGATGGCGACTGGACTTTCCGTCCTTCTCCTGGGGCAGATCCTGCTCAACGCCCAGCTCTACGTGATGGACGGAGAACTCTCTTCAAATGTTGTTGCGGAGGATACGCATAAGCCCGATCCAGTGCTGGTCGACGCGCTCAGCTTCGGGCATGTCCAATCTGCTGTCGACTGGTTTTGGATCCGAGCATTGACTGAGTCCTCGATGCGCAAGGTGAAGCCGGGAGAGCATGGAGCGGTCTATTACAATCTCGATCTATTGACTGATCTGGATCCCATGTTTTTTGAGGTTTTTGTTGCAGGTCCCAATCTGCTGGCCGTCGTCTATGATGATGGTCTTGGCGCAAAGGATCTTCTGCTTAAGGGCGAGCGGTTTCGCAAGGACAAGCTGCCACTCATGTCCGCAGAGTTTCGAGAGAACTTTTGGCCCAGACCCTGGAGCCTGCCTCTCACATTGGCCTATGTGTACCTTTTTGAATTGAAGAATATGCCTAGCGCCGCGACCGCCTATCGTGAAGCCGCTCAGATCCCTGGCTCTCCTCGGTACTTGGCTGAGTTCGAGAAAAAGCTGGATAGACCAGGTGGCCAATATGAAGTGGGAGTCAGAATGCTTGCTCATATGATGGAAGGGGAGAAAGACGAGCGAGTAAGAGAAGAGCTAGCGATCAAGAAAAACAACCTCATCATCGGTCAATACCTCTTCCATGCCAATCGATCCTACCGTGAGTTTGTCGGAGAAGGCGCCTCTATCCGTGTTTTGCGTCAGAGCTGGAAAAAATATTTGCAGAAAACCAGCGCTCCGTCTGTGGACCCCTGGGGCGGAAACCTATCGGTCAATGAGAGCGGCCTAGTTGTGTCGACGACCCCTCACGTTTCCGTGCTGGGATTGAAATAAGTGGGGTTGAGCGCCCATGGTCGATTGACCCTCGCTGTTTAATCCATTAATTTAATATCTAAATGTCAAACGTGCTCGAAGTGAGAGATGTCTGCCAGTCGTTTCGTGTTGGTTTCTGGATGAAGAGCCACGAAGTGCTGAGCGGGATCCATATGGATGTTCCTCGCGGGTCGATCTATGGATTTTTGGGTGCGAACGGAGCCGGCAAGACCACTCTCATTCATCTCATCACCGGCCTCAAGAAGCCAACGTCCGGGCAAGTCTTGCTCGCGGGTTTCGATGCCGGTTCTCCCGAGGCTCGAGCGCGGATTGGTTACTTGCCTGAGCGACCGTACTTTCACGATCACTTAACCGGCGAAGGGATGCTCAGGTACTTCGGTGCGCTCGCCGGCATGGACTCGAGTGCGATTGAAGCGAGGATCCCCCTGGTCTTAGAGCAGGTAGGCATCGCCGATGCGAGGCGCAGGGAGCTCCGGCGATACTCCAAGGGGATGCTTCAGCGGATTGGGATCGCTCAGGCGCTTTTGCATGAGCCTGAGTTCTTAGTGCTCGACGAGCCCATGAGCGGCTTGGATCCTTTTGGCCGAAAGGAAATTCGTGACTTGATCAAGCGGATTGCCTCAGATGGTCGCACGATTTTTTTTAGCTCCCATGTGATTCCCGACGTTGAAGCGATTTGTGATCACGTCGCGCTGATTCAAAGGGGCCGTTTGATCGGCGCTGGACCCATTGGCAGTTTTCTTTCGAAAGGATTGAGCAAGGTTGAGGTGGCTTTTGAGGGCATAGCTCTTGAGAAGGCTCGGACCTGGGATGGGATGTCTGATGTCCGATCGAGCAGGGATGGCGTCCGGGTCCTGATTGAAGCCAAGGATAGTCAGAGCGCCCAAGCAGCCATGAACTCGGTGGTGCAACGTGTGATCAGTTCGGGCGGTCAATTGCAGTGGGCGATACCGCTTCAGCCTTCTTTAGAAGACCTTTTTGGCGATACGCTCTATTCAAAAGAAGGGCAGACTCGATGAGAGAATATCATAAGCCGAGCACTTGTCGTGTCGCCATGGCAGTAGGGCGAGTGACTTTCCTGGAGGTCATACGGGACAAGATTCTTTACAACATCATTCTCTGCGCAGTCTTGCTTTTCGCTGTAGGGTACTTGGCGTCTCGATTGACGTTCGTGCGTCCTGAACGAGTGGTGTTGGACTTTGGTGTTTCGGCCGTCAATTTGTCTTGCGCGATGATCGCTATCTTTACCGGTGCGAGTCTCATTGGCCGGGAGATTGAGCGGAGGACGATTCACGTCGCGCTTTCTCACCCCATCTCGCGAGCGCAGTTTGTATTTGGAAAATTCTTGGGCATTGTGGCCGTGCTTGTCGTCAACTGGGCTCTTCTCTGCGGCACTTATTTGATCATTCTCGCCTTCTCGAACACGGCCGATGTCAGCCCGATCCAGGGGGTTGTCGGTTGGGCGCTTGGACTGGTGCTGATCCAGAGTTGCGTTCTTTCTGCTGTTGCCCTCTTTTTCTCGTCTTTTTCGACAACCTCGCTTTCGGCGATCCTGACAATTGGGGTGTACTTGATCGGCAATAGCTCTTCGCAGATCAGGGCAATCGCCGCAAAGAGCATGTCCACGCTAAGTCATCTGTTCTTTACTTCGATTGCTCTATTGATGCCGGATTTGGAGCGTTTTAACCTGCGTGAGAAGGTGACTTACGGACTGCCTGTGAGTAACCAGTTTCTCTTCATGAGCCTCCTTTATGGTCTTGTGCTGGCTGCGTTCTTTGTCTTGCTGGCGGGAGTTTTGGTTCGGAGCAAAGACGCTTGAACCCCGCTCTTCTGCATACCGCAAGTTTCGTTTTTGGAGCTTTGATCGGAAGCTTCACCAATGTCATCGTGGCAAGGCTTCCTCGTGGCCAGTCGATCGTCCGGCCCGCGAGTCACTGTCCAAATTGCACTAAGCCGGTTCTCAAGCGCGACAATGTCCCGATCTTAAGTTACCTTTGGCTGCGAGGCCGCTGCAGGCATTGCAGGGAGCCGATTTCTCCTCGCTATCCTGTGATTGAGTTTCTTGGAGGCTTGCTCTTCTTGGCTGCCGAGCTCAAGTTTGGCTGGTCCCCTTTGCTTGTTGCACGGGATTGGCCCTTCATCACCCTTTTGCTGGCTGTGACCTTCATCGATCTCGAGCATCGAATCATTCCGGACTCACTGAGCCTAGGGGGACTGGCGCTCGGGCTTGTGACTTGCTGGTTTGTTCCGGATTTAGGCTGGGCGCAGGGATTCGCCGGCGCGGCTATTGGATTTGGTTTGTTTTATCTTTTAGCGTGGGGCTACCGCAGCTTTGCCGGCCGCTCGGGATTGGGTGGAGGTGATATCAAGTTATTGGCGATGCTGGGGGCGTTTCTCGGGCCCGCGGGGGTCTTCGCTACCATTATGATCAGTTCGATTCTGGGCAGCATCGTGGGGATTGCTTGGGGGCTGGTGGCTCGTCGCGCTAGTTCAGAGGGCCAGGAATCCAATTTGATGGGACTCGCGATCCCTTATGGACCTTTTCTGGTGATTGGTGGATTGTATTATTACTTTCTGGGCGACGTTCTATGGTTCCAATTTATGATACCGACATAGCCGAGCAGCGCTGGCAGCAATCAGACTGGGAGCAGTACGAGCTCTGGGAGAAGGTTGAGCTTCGCCTTCGTCGCAACAAAATACTCTGGATGATAGCGACTGCTTTCGTTTCGCTCACCCTTTGCTCCGTGCCCATTATCATGGACCGCTCTTGGAAGTGGTCCACCCTCGCGGCTGCTCGGCGTCTTGGGCAGGAGATCAATCGCATCAAGCGCGAGGCCGGCGTCAATCATGCTGCTTATCGCATCCGCTTCTCGGAAGACGGAAGCCTTGCTTACCGGGTTGAAAGAAGCTCAAGCTGCTCGGATCCGGGGTTCACGATCACTCGCGTGGGCAGTCTGGTTTCTGACAGCAAACTCACTCACTTTGCCTTGCTGGACTCCGCAAAGGGCATCGAGTTGGGCATACCCGGGTTAGTCAAGGATGTTTGCTACGACTATCTTGCTGGCAGCGATGCTGTCTTGCGCGGAGATGCGGTCTCAGGTTTTGGTATTGTGCCTGTCAATGATTTGGCTGAGCAGAGAGAGGATCGTTTATCGGTCCTGCTGGTTGCGGGTCCGTCTGCTGACGTTTCTTTTGAGTAATATCTAGACTATATGTATAATTATTACTGAGACGTACATCGATCCCAAGAAGGGAAATCTCCATGCGTGGGGAAAGGACAGGCCAGAATGGCCGATCTCGGTAACAAAATTTCGGAGGCGCTCGCCTCCGTTTTCAGCGGGGGAGCGGGCAACGTTGTCGGGATGAGCATCGGCTCGTCCTCGATCAAGCTCGTCGAGCTCAAGAAGTCGGGGAAGTCGTGGAAGCTTCTGCACTTCGGTGTGGCGCTGCTCCCCGAGGACGTCATCATCAATCGAGAGATCGTCAATCAGATCGCAGTCGTCGATAAAGTCAAAGAGCTGGTGGCTACGCTGAGGCTCAAGACCAAGAACGTTTGCACGTCTTTGTCTGGGACTTCTCTGATCATCAAGCGCATGCAGCTCGAGATTCCCAACGTCAAGGAGCTGCAAGAATCTGTTTTCTGGGAAGCAGAGCAGTACCTTCCCTTCGATGTCTCAGAAGTTGTGATGGACTTTCAGATGTTGTCGCGCACCAAGGACGCTAAGACGGATGTGATCCTCGTAGCAGTAAAGCGATCTGTGCTCGACTCCTATATCGGCTGTGTCGAGGACTCGGGCCTGAAGGCAAAGATCGTGGACGTTGACTTCTTCGCGCTTCAGAATCTTTTCGAAGCCAACTATCCTTCGAACCCATCCGAGGCTGTCTTATTGGTCGACATCGGCGCGAGTGCGCTCAAGATCGTGGTTGTTCACAATGGCGTGCCTGTCTTCACCAAGGACTCTCCCGTAGGCGGTCGCATGCTCACCGCTGAGATCCAGAAGAACCTCAACCTTTCTTATGCGGATGCTGAGAATCTCAAGATGGGTGGCTCTGAACAAGGGACGATGCCGCAAGAGGTAAGCGATCTCATGAACATCATGGCCGAGAACATCGCTACTGAGATCAAGCGCGCTCTCGACTTTTACAACGCATCTTCTGCGGGCGCGCCTGTATCTTACGTGCTGCTCACCGGCGGGTGCGCGCGGATTCCGGATCTTTCAAGAATTGTCGAAGAGGCGATTGGACATCCTACCCAGCTTCTCAATCCCTTTAACGCGCTCTCTTATGATCCAGGTGTTTTCAAAGCAGATTACCTCAATACGATTGCCCCTATCGCCGCGATCCCCATAGGGCTTGCGCTCAGGGCGGGTGCAAAATGATCAAGATCAATCTCGCGCTCCGCAAGCAGAGCGGAGCAGGCGCCTCCGATGCGGGCAAGACAGGAACGGGAGCGTTTGCGCTCCCAACGGGTGTATCCCGAATGACCTTGGACATCGACCAGCTCAAGGACTTGCCGATCAAAAGCATGGTGATCTGCCTCGCCGTCAGCGCGATCGCTTGGTACTTGTCCACTACCTATAAAGAAGAAGAAATGCAGAAGCTTGCGGATATTCAAGCCAAAGTATCGGAGGAGCGTGCTCGCCTCGAAGAAGAGATCAAAAAATACAAAAGTTTTGATGAGGTCAAAAAATCCATAGACCAAGACGAGTTTACCTTGCGCACCAAGATCGACACGATTCAAAAACTCATCGCGGACCGCAGCAGTCCCCCGCGACTGATGCTTTCGCTGGCACTATCGATCCCCAAGGACGTTTGGTTGACTGAGCTCAAGATTTCAGAAACTGAGACTCGCTTTAAGGGTTACTCTTTGGGCTTTAATCAAATCTCGGATTTTATGAAGGGCTTGGGAGAGAGTGCGTATTTTACGGATCTTTCGATCAAGAAGACCGAGCAAAGCAAAGACGATCTGGGTGTCGAAGTGGCGGCCTTTGAGCTAGCGGCAACGAGAAGATGAGGGGGAGGTAGGGATGGAAAAGTTTAAGGAAGCGTTTGCCAAGATTCCATTCGTGCTCATCATGGTGATCGTGCTCGGGTGGTTTGCTTGGGACTACAGCTCTTTCACGCAAGACGAGTCGTCTCCATTGAATCTGGCAAGAAAAGAGATCGAGGCAGCGAAAAGCGACAACGAGAGGCTTCAAAGCAGGGTCAAGCAGGGGGTCGAGTTCGTAAAGACCCTTGAAGCCAAGAAGGCGGAGCTGAGAAAGCTGTCTGAAGAGTTGAATTCGATGAAAGGCACTCTCTCCGAGACATTGGACGTGCCTGACTTTATGAAAACCGTATTGGCAGAGGCCAAGCATGTCGGGCTCACCGTTGTAAGGTTGCAGCCCGCGGAGCCTGTGAGCAAGGAGTTCTATCAGGAGCAGCCGTTTGACTTCACCTTCAGAGGTGTTTACGTGCAGCTCACCGCATTTTTGGAAAGGATGTCTGGCATCCAAAAAATCGTGAGGGTGGACAATTTCAACATCAGGCCAGTGAGCCCAAGTAACGCTCGGTTTGTCACGCTTGAGGGCACTGTGCAGGTCAAGGCGTATCGCTATCTCGCTTCGAAAGCGGATGAAGTCGGAAAAAATCCAGCCGGAGGCAGCGGGGCCGCCCCAGGTGGCGCGGCTCGGCCAGGGGCTCCAGGTGGGGCAGTTGCTCCGGCTACTCCTCCTAAGAGTGGAGGCGGCGCTTGAGGTCAGGGTTCACTCTTTTGCACATCGCTTTATTAGTGGTTCCCGTTCAATGGGTGCAGGCAGAAAGCGCCGCGAAGTCGACGCCTGCTGAGGCGTCCGATGCGAGCCCTGCCACCGGGGCGCTCCCTGAACCAAGTTCAAGCGCTTCCAACCGCACATCCGTGGCAGATGGCTCCTTTCCGTCAGCGGATGAAATTAAGAAGATTCGCGATCCTTTTAAGCGCCCAGAGTCTGACATAGGGCCCGAAACTGTCTTGTCCGATCTGGAGCGGTATTCAGTGGATTCGTTCAAGATGATCGCAGTGCTGACAGGCCCCACTCGATTGAGGGCGATGCTCGAGTCGCCAGATGGAAAGACCTTCTTGGTCGGAGAGCGCATGAAGATCGGCCCCAGGCGCGGGGTCGTAACGAGAATCACTGAGGACTCGGTGAAGGTGAGAGAGCAAGTACAGAACGTCTTGGGGCAAGACGAGGATCTGGACACGGAGATTCATCTCAAAGCGGAGACGAGAGGTCGCGGCGCAACTGCGGCTCAAGTGCCTGTCGCAAGCGGAGGTCCATTGCTAGCGAATCCGGCTACGACGGCGAAGTCGAAATGATCGAGAGAAGGGAATGAGAATGAAGCACAGAAACCCGAGATGGATTTTGGGAATTGTGGCTGTGGCCGGAGTTTTTGCTTCCAAGGTCCTCTTTGCGGCAGCAACAGTGACCGCAATCGACTTAAAGGGGGGATCAGACCCGAGTGTGATCGAGATCCAGACTGAAGGAGAGATCACCTACGAGAAGTCTGACAATGTTCGAGAAAAGCAGATCATTTTGGATATCAAAGGAGCTCGCCTCTCCAAAAAACTCCTGAAGCGAATCGATGCCTCGGCAACCCATAGTTTGGTGAGGCTCATCAGTCCGTATCAGTCCAAGGACCAAGCAGACACGGCCCGCATCATCTTTCAGCTCCGAGAAGTGGGCACCGGCGAAGTGACCCAGATTGGAAATCGGCTGAGACTAACGGTATCTAGCCATCGACGCACGGACACGTTGGTCACCAAAGCCTCCGCTCCTGCCGATGCGGTAGATAGTCCCACCGATGCACCTCCGCCTGTCGTTGATGCCGAGTCTCCTCCTCCCTCTAAGGCTGACGGTGAAGCGGCGAGGCTCGATGAGTTCGTCGCGAATCGCTCAACTAAGCAGTTTTCCGGTAAACCTATTACGCTTCAAGTCCGAGAGGTAGAGGCGCTTGACGTCTTCAGGCTCATCGGAGAGGCGAGTGGATTCAACATTATTTTGGGCGATGACGTCAAAGGCAAGATCACGCTTTCTTTGATCGATGTCCCCTGGGATCAAGCGCTCGACGTAGTCCTTCATACTCTCCGCCTGGGTATTGAGCGCAACAACAACATCCTTCGCATCTCAACGCTCACCAATCTGACAACCGAAAAACAGGATGAGCTCAAGGCTCAAAAAGCTGCAGAGGCAGCAACGCCTCGCGTGACTCGAGTTTTTCCGATCAATTATGCCAATCTCAATGATCTTCAAGGCACCTTAGTTAAGTTTGCGACAACGGGAGGCGACTCCGCTGCCGCTGCGGCCGTGGTTCAGGTCGACAACCGTACCAACAGCTTGGTTGTCAGGGATCTGCCCGACAATGTCGAGCGCATGAAGAAACTGATCGAGATCCTGGATACGCAGACTCCACAAGTCTTGATCGAGGCCAAGATCGTTGAAGCCTCCGAAGGCTTTGGCAAAACGATTACGGGAGGTTTGGGGTTTTCACGTCTCGCGGGAGATACTGCTCACTTAGGTGCGTCGTTTTTGGGGATGAATCCTCTAGATGGCCTAATCGGAAATCCCGGTATTTTTACCAATGGTGCCGATTTTGGTAGTAGCTCTAGTCCTTCTGCCGGTTCCTTTGCGGTATCGCTATTACCTGGTTCGCTTCGCATCAACGCTTTGCTCAAGATGACCGAGAGTGACAATCAAATCAAAGTCGTGTCTTCTCCAAAGACGGTGGTCATCAATAAAGAAAAAGCCACTATTCTACAGTCGACGCCTGTTCTCGTGAAAACGACCGCGATCGCTGCCAACGGTAACCTCGTGCCTCAAGAGCACATCGAGCAAGCCAATTTGAGCCTAATCGTAAAGCCCACCGTCACTAATGATGGAGGTGTCTTGATGGAGCTTACGGTGACGCGTGATATTTCTTTTGCGGTCTCCACCGAAAGTAGTGCAGTCGCTAACCGTAACCTGAATACAATCGTGCTTGTGGATAGCGGCAATACCTTGGTCATCGGCGGCATCTACACAATGACTACGAGTCATCGTGCAAACGGTTTCCCGATTCTCCGAAAACTGCCTTTGATCGGTTGGCTATTCGGAACCGAAATCGACACCACTGATCGTACGGAACTGTTCATCTTTCTTACCCCCAAGATTCTGAACGTCAAAGAGAGCGGCCTCTCGGGATGAATTCTCCCAACTCTCCGATTATTTATCACTACCTCAAGAAGTATCAGGAGGATCCTTCATCGCGAGTGTTTGCTCCGCTTGCCGAAGCCTATCGCAAAGCGGGATTGGTGGATCAGGCGCTTGAGATTGCTCGCGAAGGGCTACGCGTGCATCCTCACTTTGTGGGAGGGCGAGTGGCTCTGGCACGCGCGCTTTTCGATAAGAAAGCCTATGCTCAGGTGGCGGACGAACTGGGTGCGATTGTCCAAGATGTGCCCGATAACTTAGTTGCGCAGAGATTGCTCGCCGAGAGCTGCTTGATGCTAGGGCGAGTGACCGAGGCTCTGTCTGCTTATAAGATGCTTTTGTTTTTCACACCCCATGATGCCGAAACGGCGCAGGTGGTGCAGGAGCTTGAGGCGCAGTCTTACGAAAAAGGCGCTCTCGTGCTGAATACTGACCCACGTCAGGAGTCGTCACATTTGGACGCGTTTTCCAACTTTGCAGAACATGACGCGCAAGGTGCGATTGATTCGGACCCCGGACTTCGCCGAGCAAAATGGGTGGCTCGCGTTGAGCGACTTCAAACCATGCTTCAGCGCGTAGAGCGATATAAGACCAAGTCGAAGTCGAAGTAGCAAAAAAACCAGCTCCCCGGCTAAATCGGGGGTCGCGTTACATCACAGATTCACGATGAGTTTTAAACACTTATTCGCGCATAATGAGTTAGTTGACCATCTATAGCGGGTTACCAGCACTGATTCAGTCAGAAAAGGACTTCCGGTGTTTTGGCTCGACACCCATGCGCACCTCGGTTACGACCTCACAGAAGGGTAATATTTAAATGTACGCAACGAACCAGTTCCGCAAAGGACTGAAGGTCGAGATCGAAGGCATTCCTTACGAAATCGTGGATTTCCAACACGTCAGTCCAGGTAAAGGACGCGCGTTCACGCGCACCAAGCTCAAGAACATGCTCAACCAAAACGTGATTGAGCGCACGATCACCTCAGGTGACAAAGTCGATCGCGCCAACACTGAAGCCAAGGAAATGCAGTACCTGTATTTCGATGCTGAAGGCTATCACTTCATGAATCAGGCAAATTACGAGCAAGTCGTTTTGTCGCCTGATCAATTGGGCGATGCCAAAGACTTTTTGCAAGAAAACCTCGTGATCACCACCATGTACTTTAATGAGCGTCCGATCGGCGTTGAGCTTCCTACTTTCGTGAGCCTCAAAGTGGCTGAAACAGATCCTGCGTTCAAGGGCGACACTGTGACCGGTGGCACTAAGCCAGCCAAGCTGGAAACTGGTGCTGTTGTTCAAGTGCCTTTCCATATTAAGGAAGGTGATGTGCTCAAGATCGATACTCGCGAGTATAAATACGTAGAAAAGGTGAACAAGTAACGTGGCAGGAAAAAGTCAGAAAGCCGGAAAGTCAGCTCAAACTGTAAAGCCAGTCAGCTCAGAGCTCGAGCGGCTTAAGAACATATTGGAACTCATGGGCAGGCACGGAGTTGCTGAGCTCGAGTGGGAAAAAGGCGGCGAACGCCTCAAGTTGAGAACACTAGCGGGTTCGGCCGCTCCCGTGGTTCCTGCTTCTGCTCCGCTTCAGTTTGCTCCTCTTCCTGCTGGTTCCGCTCCTGCACCAAAAGCGGCTACGTCTGATGCTCCTGCTGCAAAGCCTGCCAGCAACCAGAAACAAGTGGTTTCTCCGTTTGTAGGCACCTTTTATCGTGCCGGCTCCCCTACTTCCGATCCATACGTTAAAGAAGGGCAGAGCATTAAGCGCGGCGACACCCTCTGCATTATTGAGGCGATGAAACTCATGAACGAGATTGAGGCTGAGTTCGGAGGCAAAGTCGTTTCGGTTCTTGTTGAGAACGGGCAGCCAGTCGAGTTTGGCGAGCCGCTTTTCTTGGTAGAAACCTAAGACGGATCTCATGGCGCAGCCCTACTTTCGCAAAGTGCTGATTGCCAACCGAGGAGAGATTGCTCTCCGGGTCATTCGCGCTTGCCGTGAGCTCGGGATCTCAACAGTCGCGGTATACTCGACTGCCGATGAGCACTCGCTTCACGTCAAGCTGGCTGACGAGGCAGTCTGTATCGGGCCTCCCCATTCCAAGCTGAGCTATCTCAATATTGCCAGCATCTTATCGGCCGCGGATATTACAGGCGCCGATGCTATCCATCCGGGTTACGGTTTTCTTTCTGAAAACGCTGAATTTGCGCGCCTTTGTGATGAATGCGAAATTACCTTCATCGGGCCTACCACCGAGAACATTCGCTCCATGGGTGAGAAAACCCGGGCTCGTGCGATAGCGCGCGAGGCGGGTGTCCCGATGTTGCCGGGCACTTTGGAGTCCGTGCCGGGTGTCGAAGTCGCGCTCTCTGAAGCTGAAAAAATCGGTTATCCTGTGATTCTTAAAGCTGCTGCAGGGGGCGGGGGGCGCGGGATTTACGTCGTCTATAATGCTCAGCAGCTCAAGTCGTCCTTTGATCGCGTGAGCTCCGAGGCGGGGGCTGCCTTTGGGAATCCCGCCATGTACGTAGAGAAGTATTGCGAGCATCCACGACACGTAGAGATTCAGGTTCTTTGTGACAAGCAAGGCAATCGCATTTCGCTTGGCGAGCGTGACTGTACAATTCAGCGTCGTCACCAAAAGATGCTCGAAGAGTGTCCAAGTCCCGTGTTGGATGAGGTGCTTCGGGTAAAAATGGGTGAGGCCGCGCTCAAGCTTTGCGAGGCAGTGAAGTACGAGAACGTAGGTACGGTCGAGTTTCTCGTCGATGAGAAAAAGAATTTTTATTTCATGGAAATGAATACCCGCATACAGGTCGAGCATCCTGTGACCGAGATGGTGACGGGTGTCGATCTTATCAAGGAGCAGATCCGCTCGGCTGCGGGCAAAACTCTCAAGCTCAAGCAGTCGGATATCAAGATACAGTCGCATGCGATCGAGTGCCGAGTGAACGCTGAGGATCCAGATACCTTTGCCCCTTCGCCCGGAAAGATCACCGCTCTTCATGTGCCGGGCGGCTTTGGTGTGCGTATCGACTCGTTCGTTTACGACCAGTACAAGGTCGTTCCGTTTTATGACTCGATGTTGGGCAAGTTGATCGTCCATGCGCCCAATCGCCTCGATGCGATCGCGAAAATGCGTCAAGCACTTGACGAATTTGTTGTCGAGGGAATCAAAACCAACATTCCTTTTCACAAAAAAATTCTCGCAAGCAAAAAATTCCGCGACTCCGATTACGACACGCATTTTTTGGAAGAGTTTTTGCCGAAATATGAGTAAAATTAATTGGTTGTGTCGCAAGACCGAAAGACCAATCCCACATCTGATCTAGGCGAAGAAGGAACCCGAATTGATCTCGGGGATGACTTGCTTGAGCGCACTGCCATGTTGCAGCGAGAGCCAACGCCTGTCGCGCCCAAAGCTGAAGGTTTAGATCCTCACCCGGATCCGCCGGTTCCAGAAGAGCCGCCGCCTCTCACTCAAGACCAAATCCCCGATCAGCTCGAGAGCGCTCGCATATTGTCTGGTGAGGGGATGACTGAGGACGCTAAGCGCTTGCTACGCAAAATCATTCTCGTGGATCCGAGCTCAGTCGCCGCGCGTAAGATGTTGGATCAGATCCATGAGACGGAGCTAAGACAGATTTTTGGAGATACGGATCCGGGACCGCGTAGACCGCTGGGTAAAAGGACGGAAAAGGTCCAAGAGATCCGGGCAGAGCTTGTCATGCAGGAGCTCGATCGCGATCTAAAGTTAGGTGTTTTTGAGGGGCTTTCGTTGTTCAAGGAGCCTGGCGCCTTGGCAGAGCTTGCAAGTGTCTTGGATCGCGAGTACGAAGGCGCCCGTCCTGTGGATCGCTTGGATATCGGCATCGCCTTTTTGGAGATGGAGGTTTTCGATATAGCCATCAGGCAGTTTCGAGTCGCTGTTCGCGATCTGGCTTCTAATCCAGATGCCGCGACGGTGGATCTCATGGTTTCAGCTACATCGTTGCTGGCTTATTCGTTGATTCAAGGGGGCAAAGCCTTTGAGGCGACGATCGAGCTTCAAGGGTTGCTTCGGGACTCTGAGTTGATGCCTGAGCGCAAGCTTGAGTTGATCTATCTCATGGGGCGGGCGCATGAGGCGTTGAGCAAGCCGGAATTGGCGAGGCAGTGGTACGAGCAGGCTGCCGAGATTGATCCTGGGTACCGGGATTTGTACGAGAAGCTCAGGCGGAGATGAGGGCTTTTTGAGGAGAAGCAGCCCATTTTTCATCTTCGTCAGCATTGTCGGGCTCTTGATTGCAGGGGCGATCATCTTTATCCAGAGTCCGCAGTTCGCGAGCTTGGTAAAGCAGGTCTTGGCCAAAAACATCCGCGGCGACGTGGGTATCGAAGGCGACTTTTCTGAGCTCGAGGTCGGGTTGTTCCCTCCAGGTCTTTCGATGCGCAATCCTAGGGTGAAGCTTAAGGAGCGAAATATCGCCGGCCTGCCTCCTGGGTCGGAGATCAGCGCCGAGCGTATTGATTTTGTTTTTAAACCTGTCCAGATGTTCTCTGGCAACATCCGGGTCAACGAAGTCTCGATCGTCAACGGCGACGTGAAGCTTTTGCTGAAGATTCCCGATGCTAGTAAAAAAGCAAAAAAAGGTTTCAAGCCCGACTTCCATTGGGATGAATTGTTTCAAGTCCATGCAGAAGCGGTCTCTGTGAAGAATACGCGCTTTCACATCGAGACGGCTCCGCGCGCAGGATCCAGGCCCTTTAAGGCCGATTTCATGGCGGAGTCTTTGCGCTTAGGGCAGTGGTCCGGCAAGGGCGGATTGGGATACCAGTTCGACATTGCATTGAATGCTGTGAAGCTTGATCTCGGGCAGGACGATAAAGACAAGCAGCTGACGATTCCGTCCTCGATGGATCGGCTGATAGCGCGAGCGAGGATCAACGCATCGGCATTCAACATCGATGCGCTCGAGTTCAGTTCTCCCGGGGTCGAGCTCATTGCGCAAGGAGGCATTCAAGGCAATCTGCTCGAAACCAAAGGCCTCATGTTCGAAGGTGAGGCGACGATCAAAACACAAGTCGCCCGCGTGATCGAGGTCATGTTCTTGGATCCCAAGCGCCGGCCTGCGATGGACGGGGCGATCACTTTCTCAGGTAAGGTTAAAACGGATCCACAGCGCGCTTTGGATACGCTGCATATTCAAGGCAAGATCGATGGCAAGGATCTGCGCTTCGAGAAATGGGCGACTGACAGCGCGTCCGCTGACCTCGAATGGAAAGCGACTAGCAGGACGGAGGGTGAGCTTTCGGTTTCCAAGGCAGTCATCCAGTCACGGGAGATTCAAAGAAAGGCGGGCAACCAACCTGGCTCGGGCGGCCGCATCGAGATCGGTGCGTTCACGTTCAATCCTGCGTTGCCGACGTTGAAGCTTCCGCTTTCTCTGAGCCGAGTGCATATCCATTGGCTGGCAGCCCCTGGGCTTAAGAAAGTCTATCCTTTGGATCTCCGCGCGAGTGGTCAAATCGATGCAGAGATTCAGCTACCTACAGCTAAGCGTTCTTGGGTTGTGGACGCTAAAGCAGCGCTCGAAGTAGAGGACTTTCAGCTCGATAACCAAAAACTTGGAGAGAAGAAGCCGCTCAGCAAAGTGATTCAGGTTCCTAAGCTCCAAGTTGAGACCGGGATACATGCCGACTCGACAGGCCTCGAGCTTGAAGACACGGTAGTGAGTACGGGCGGAGAGTCCAAGTTTCAGGGTGGTGGGCGGATTGATTTTAAAGCCGGATATGACTTGGTTTTCGATGGGCCTGTTAATTTGTCAGAAATTGGCCAGATTGCGGAAAACGACATCCGCGGTACCGGTTCTCTTGAGTGTCGAGTTCATGGCCCCATGTCGAGCGTGCAGCTCGATTTTGACACTCAACTCAAGAACGCCTCTTATCTGCAACTTGCGTTCGGTGACCTTTCAGGTCGCATTAGCTGGGACGATGGCAAGGATCAGCTGCACTTCACTCGCGTAAGCGCGCTCAAAGGCAAGACGTCTTACCTGGGCAAAGGCATGATTGACTTGGCAAAGGGCGTCGACACTGTCGACATCGGAGTCAAGATCACTCATGGGGACATTCGGGATCTTTCGCAAGTCTTCGCGCATCTCACGCGGGACATGTGGTGGTACCCGCGAGATTTGGTGGGCGCGACCTACGGCGATGTTCATGTCAGCGGTGGATTGGGGCTCGACAAGCTCACTGTGACCGCGCAGTTGTCCGGTTCGGATTGGGAGTATTTGGGAGAGCGTTTCTCCTCTGTGAGCCTTCAGGGAGGATACGACAAGGGCAAGTATGAAGTCGCCGATTTTAAAGCGCTCAAGCGCACGGGACGGCTTTACGGTCGCATTTCGCTCGATGCTGCCCGTAATTTTGATTGGGGCTTTCACTCAGAGAATCTGATCATCGGAGATTCAGATCATTTCGCGCAGCTCGATGTGCCGATGAAGGGGGCCATTTCGATTGAGAGTTCAGGGCAGGGTCCCGAAGGCTCTATCAAGTCGTCTTCTCAATTCAATGTGACTGATTTTGTCGTGCGTGGACGCGCGATGCCGCCGAGTCATTTGACAATCAAAACAGAAGGCGGGCGCGCTGATATTCAAGGATCTGCCCTCGGAGGTCAGGGGACACTCGAGGCGAGGTATGGTTTTACGCCAGGGATGGCTAGCTCTATCAAGGCAGAGGTGAAGCACCTCGATTTCTCTCCCATGCTTTTGCTGATCAATCCCAAAATGATGCAGGATCGAAACTTGGCAGGATTCATTTCCGGCCAAGTGAATCTCGCTTTTAAGTCAGGAGCTATCGATCGGGCTTCTGGAAAAATGGAGCTTTCTGAGTATCTGCTTGCGAAAACGGGCACGCGGTTCGCGCTCTCTCATCCTGTTGAAGTGTCTATCGAAGACGGCAGCTTCGATCTGCCCGATGCTTCGTTAAAGGGTAACGAGGGGGAGGCGACTCTCACGCTCAGTGGCCGCAAGGCTGAGCTCGAAGGCTCGATCACCGGTGACATCGATGTTTCGGTCGCGGAGTTCTTCACATCGTCTGTATCCAAGGCTGAAGGGACTGGCACACTGGATTTTATTCTGGGTGGCGCGATCAAGGAGCCGTCCGTTTTTGGCAGGGTCACACTCGAGGGGGCCTCCCTACGCGTACCTTCTGTCGAGTCCCCTTTTGAGAACATCTCCGGCACTTTGCAGCTCAAACAAAATACGATCTCCGTGCAGAATCTGACTGCAGATCTCGCGGGTGGACGTGTCGAAGCCGACGGAAGCATCGTTCTCTATGCTGATCGCGCGCCAGCAATCTCGCTTAAAGCGACATTGGGAGGAAGCAAGATCAAGGTCTACCCTTTTCAGTTCGTCAAAGTGCGCGGCGACGTCGATATTCATGGAGAAAAGATTCCTTACCAAATCGACGGCTCGCTCGCGATTGACTCGGCTTTGTCCAAAGAAAAAGTCTTTCAAAAAAAAGGAGAGACACTCAAGGCCTTGCAGTACACCCCTCCTCCTACGAGTCGGAGAGCTAGCGACATTCCGTTGTTCAAGCTCAATATCAATGCTGTTGCTGAGCGAGGGGTCTTGATTCAGAATGATCTCTTTGATGCAGAAGCAAAGGGGCGCTTCACGCTTGTGAATACCCTCGAAGCCCCTCGAGTGATCGGAACCGCCGAGATCATCGCGGGCAAGCTTTTGTTCAAGGATCGTACTTTTCAGATCCAGTCAGCCAATGCCAATTTTGATAATCCGACGGTTATCAATCCGAGTTTCACGCTGGTTTCGACGACCGAGGTGGGCGGAACCAAAATCCAGATGTACGTGACCGGCCGCATGGATGCTCTGAAGGTTGAGTTGACATCCAACCCAGTGTTGCCGGAGAGCGAGATCTTGACATTGCTTGCGTTGGGCGTGTCCTCAAGCGATGCTAAGAAACTCAGTGCAACTGACAGAAGCGTCTTTGAGCAGGGCGAAGCAGCCTCCTTGCTGCTTCATTCTCTCGACTTCAACCGCGAGGTTCAGAGTAAGACAGGTTTGCAGATTCAGCTCGACGAGTCGATTGCTCCCCAATTGCAGGGGACGAGCATTTTCAAGCCGCTCAATCAATCGGACTCCGTCGCTGCGCCTAAGATCGTGATCAAGCGTCAGATCGGAAAACGCATCGACCTTTCTTATGGAACCACAGTCGGTAGTGCGACTGCTAATAGCCAGCGCCAAGTGAACGCAGAATATCACGTGAAGCCCGGATTTTTCTCTGTGCTCGGAGTCTGGGATACCTATGAAACCATCGACACCAAGGAGCGAACCTCGCTCGGACTGGATCTCAAGTTCCAGACGAGGTTCAAATGAAGCTTGCCCATGTCATAATGTTCGTATCGCTGATGGCGGGGTCTTGGCCGGCATATGGGGCCGAGAAAGCCAATACTCAAGCCGAAACCCCTCCTGCCGAAGTAGATCGCATCGAAGTTACGGGCATCACCATCTTTGGACAGAAGGAGATCGAGGAGTCTCTTGAGATCTCTCCTGGAGATCGATTTGATCGCGTGAGAATTTTGAGAACTCAGGAGTCTCTTCGAAGTGTCTATCGTTCTCACGGTTACGAGCAAGCGAGTGTCAAAAGCCGAGCCTTTCGCCGCAAGGACGAAGATGGGCAACTAGAGACGGTTCTCGAGTTTATCGTCACAGAGGGGTTGCCAACGCGTGTTGCCTCCATTCGAGCCGTACCAGACAGCGTTCAGGAGGAGGTCCTCAAGCACTATTGGAAAGCGATCGAGCTGGAGCTTGCGAGCCGCTTCACCCTGAGTGTTGGAGACGTGTATGATCAAGATAAGGTTGCTACGAGCAAGCGAGCCATTCAGGATACTCTCGCTTCCGAAGAATTTGTAGGAGCTAGGGTTGAGGAGATCAATGTGGCGGTGGCCTCTCCTCCTTCTGGAGCCTCGGAGAGTGCAGCCCGGTGGGTGGCGCTCGAGTTTCATGTGGGTTTGGGAGACCGAGTGAGTTTTGGGTTTCGAGGCAATACAGTCTTTACTCAAGGCCATCTGAGTTCTCTGATCGATGAACAACGCCAATTGGGCTTGGGCAAAGACTACGTCAACGCGATCCGATTGCGCTTGGAAGAAGAGTACAAGTCAGCGGGTTATGGGCAGGTTCAGATTTCTTCCTATACCTCTGAGTTTCCCAAGCGTCAGGAACGTCATGTCACCTACGATATCAAAGAAGGCACGCGTGTTTTGCTTAAAGAAGTAGTGTTCGAAGGCAATCTCGTTTTTTCGAGCGAAGAACTTCTAAATCAGTTTTTTTCTAGGTCATCGCTTTTGACTCAACATGGGTACTACGTTGAGAAAGACGCTCAAAAAGCTGCCGAGCTTTTGGTCGAGTGGATCAAATCCAAAGGTTATCTGTCTGCCAAGCTCACAACAGTCAACCCCATGGATGCTGTTCTTGCCAAGCGTGCGGGCCGCAAAACGGCCGCTGTGCGTTTGGTCATCTACCTTTACGAAGGGGATCAGAGCCTCGTACGGAAAGTGAATTTTGTCGGGCTTTCTGCGTTTGATCCAGCGGAGGTCAAAGGCTATTTAGGCATTCAGGAAGGCGAGCCTCTCAATTTGTTCGCCTTCAGTGAGGGGCTTGAGGTTTTGAAGTCCGCTTATCGTGCGAAGGGTTATCTCGGTGTGCGCATCTCAAATGAAGGCACTGAGAGCGTTGTGCAATATTATGATGAGAATCGATATGCTGATATTCAGCTCGATATTTCCGAAGGCAATCGCTATCGCGCGGGCACGATCCATGTGGAAGGGCTATCTCAGACAAAAGAAGTGGTTGTCAGACGCGAAATCGTTTTCAAAGAAGGAGAGATTCTAAGCGAGACAGCGGTCACGGAGACTGAGACTAGGCTGCGGCGTCTTGGGATCTTCTCCGTTGTGACTCTACGGCTGATCGATGATCCATCACGTCCAGATTACAAGAATGTCAGAATTTCTATTCAAGAAGGCACCCCCGGCGTGATCGCCGGCGGTCCAGGGTTTCGTAACGATTTAGGCGCGCGCATCTTCGGTCAGCTGGCGTATACCAATCTTTGGGGCTTGAACCATACCCTGGCTCTGACGACTAATGTGAACCACCGACTGGTAAACTTTCACTTCGCTGAATATCAGTCACAGCTTTCCTATCTCTACCCTTGGTTCTTGCTGAATGAGCTTACTTTTCGTCCTAGCGTGACTATCAGCGGGACGCAGTACATTCAGTTTGATGCGACGACCGTCACTGCGGCTGCGAGTTGGGAAAAACGCCTTGCTCGCTATCCCAATATCACGGGACTATTCACTTACAGCTTGGAGCGTGTGCACCAGTTCAGTGCAGCGGCCGATGTAGACAACCAGGATCTGCGAATTGGCGCGATCATTCCGGCTATTCGCATAGACACCCGAGACAATCCGCTGAGTCCAACGCGCGGGTGGTTCGGGACGCTGTCATTTGAGTGGGCTGATCCCGCCTTTTTCTCTCAAACGGATCCATATCCGGTCGGGTACACGCGAGTGCAAGGGCGCATCGATCATATCGTTCGCATTGCTAGAGAGGTCAATCTGTTCTTGAGCTATCGGGGTGGCTTTGAGCGAAGCTCACAACCCAAGATTCCAGGAAACGATGCGAGCGGCGCTATCCCGTTGATCAAGCAGTTCGCGCTCGGCGGAGCGAGTTCATTGCGCGGCTTTGCTGAGCAGCAACTCAACGTGCAGAACCTGTCAATCACGGGGAGTGCATCCTACTCGAACTACCGCACTCAGCTCGACTTGCCTTTTGCTGGCGCGCTGAGACTGGGATTGTTTTTCGACGCCGCCAACTTGTTGGTCGACAATCATTCGATCGGACAGTTTTTCTTCGATTCACTGAGGTCCGGCGCTGGTTTGGGTTTCCACTATCAAACGCCGGTGGGGCCCGTGAATCTTGACTTTGGTTTCAATTTGGCGCCGCGTCCGGGCGAGGACACGTCGCGGTTCTATTTTTCGATTGGGTTGATCTAATGGCTTCTAAAGACCTTATATATGCAATCGACTTTGGTACCTCAAACTCGTTACTTGCCGCAGCTGAGCCGGGACAAGTGCATGCACCGATACCATTGGATCTAGATCCCGATACGCGCCCAGGTGTTCAGAAGGACCCAACGATCTTGCGGAGCATTTTGTTTTTTCCGACTATGAAGCAGGTCTTTTTCGGCGGGCGTGCGATCCGTGAATTCATCAGTCATGACATGGAAGGCCGTCTCATTCGATCGATCAAGAAGTTTCTGCCGGTTCGCAGCTTTGTTGGCACGTTTGTCGAGGATCGGCCCCTGAATCTCGAGGACATCATTTCTATTTTCTTGGCGGAGCTCAGGCGCAGGGCCAATGAGCATTTTGGAGCAGATGTCGATCGGGTCGTGCTAGGTCGTCCCGCGCTTTTTTCTGACGACTTATCGGACGATCAGTACGCGCAGTATAGGCTAGAGAAGGCTGCGCAAAAAGCTGGCTTTAAGCACGTCGAGTTCCTCGCTGAGCCCATTGCCGCGGCTTTTGGTTTTCGTAACTTGTTAGAAGAGCCGCGCACCGTTCTTGTTGCCGATTATGGGGGCGGGACTTCGGATTATACTGTCGTGCGAATCGGTGGAAAAGGGGAGTCCAAGGGGTTTCAAGTGTTCGATGTCTTGTCGGTGGGCGGCGTCTCGATCGCCGGCGACGCACTCGATGGCTCGATGATGCGTCACAAGATCTCCCCCCATTTTGGGGCGGACGTTTCTTACACTGTGCCCTTTGGGTCCAACGTGCTCACGATGCCGCGCTATTTAATGGAGAAGCTCTGTTCTCCGGCGGATATCTCGTTGCTACGCAAGCGTGACACGCTCGAGTTTTTTCGCAATGTGAGAAGTTGGTCGTTGGGAGATGATGATCGATCAAAGATGGACCGGCTTTTTTGTTTGCTTGAGAATCAGTTGGGGTTCTCTGTTTTTGAAGAGATCGAGCGCACCAAGCGCAGATTGTCAGAGTCCTCAAAAACTGAATTCGACTACGCATATCCTGAGCGAGGACAGCCTGGGGCTGCAAGCGAGATTGATGTTCGTGTGAAAGTGAGTCGCGGAGAGTTTGATGAGTTTTGCGGGGACCGCATCCAAGCAGTGCTGAAGTCACTAGACGATACTGTCGCTCAGGCAGGACTCAAAGCGAGTGATATCGATATCGTATGTTGCACGGGGGGCACTGCAAAGGTGCCCGCGATCCAGCGTGGAATTCTCGATCGTTTTGGCGAATCCAAAGTTCGGCAGCATAACCACTACCATGGCGTTGTAGAGGGCTTGGCTGAGCGTGCGCTTGAGCTTTTGCGCTGATTCGCTGTCAATCTTGAGTCCTCGCTGAGGACATTGTCTCTTCTATAAAGCAGCGTTTTTCGTGATCGACATCTTTATATTCTCTGATGGCGGGTTGTCGGCGCTTTGGTTGACAACATCTGCGAATCCGATAAATTGCCGCCACGCAGGAGTACAAACGCATGACCACCGCACCCCGATTCTCGAAGCACACTCTCGATTTCATCAGAAAGGCCTCGCGCCAGAAGCACCCTGAGTGGCTCGCTCGAAATCGCGCGGAGTACGAGCTTCATCTTCTCGAGCCATTGCGGCATCTCGCTCGACATCTGAAGAGCGAATTGGGCGAAAAAGCCACGGGCTATCATTTCCCACAAAAAGGAATTGGCCGTCTAAGGCGCCCATCGAATCGCGTTGCCGAAACCGGGGGAGGTCTCTACAAAAATTGGATATCTTATTCGGCGTCGAGACCGTCCGGTTCCCGATTCGATCACAATCCCAATCTCTATTTTATGATCGATCCGAATGATGAAGATGACAGCGTGCTTGTCGCAGGCGGTCTATATATGGCTTCTTCTCGCCAGCTCCGGTCGATCCGTGAAGCGATTGCAAAGAATGCGGCGCCCTTTGATCGGCTCTTTGCTTCGAAAGCATTTGCCGCACGATTTCCTGGAGGCTTTTCAACTGAGAAGACCTCGACGCGCCCGCCACGCGGCTTTGATCCTCAGCATCCTCGACTTAAATGGCTTAAACTTCAGGGTTTTTTTGTTTGGCGGAGCTACTCCAAGAAGGAATTTGCCTCTCCACAGTTTGCCAGCCTGGTAGAAAGAGATTTTGAGCAGATCCTCAGATTGAATGAGCTACTAGATCAAGCGATCCAGGGTCGTCAGCCGGAAGCTCCGCGGGTTAGAGCGTCGAAAGCTCAAGATCTATTAGCTCGAATTGATAGTGTGGATGGAGTGACTCGGTCGCAAGTAATGGATTTTTAAGTAAAATAATCAGAAGTCAGTCGATTAAGAATTCGCTGACCCCAGGGTGTGCAGAGCGTTAAATCGAGGGACTATGGCCCTCGCAGCCTATCAATTCAGGAACTCCAAATGATGCTTTCGCATCATCATGTTACCTGGAGAATCGCGTTGACTTCAAATCACCTCTCTTGTACTTCCAACCGTCTATGTTGCAGCAAAAGACTTATCAGGCGAAGCAGTTCGGCCCTCATTTTTTCGAAACTCAGGGCCCTAACGCCCCGAAGTGGTACATCGTTGATGCCACAGACCAAGTTGTTGGTCGTTTGGCTACCGTGATCGCTCGGGTCATTCTCGGGAAACACAAGCCCACCTTTACTCGTCACGCCGACAGCGGCGATTTCGTGATTGTCACGAACGTGGATAAGGTCGCTTTCACCCGCACCAAATGGGACAAGAAACTTTATCGTGATCACTCTGGTTACGTCAGCGGTCTCAAGACTAAGACGGCTCGCCAGATGTTGGACTCGCATCCAGAAGAAATCATCCGCCGCGCAGTGTGGGGCATGACCAATGGTTCGAGCCTCGCCAATCACCAGATGAAGAAGTTGAAGCTTTATGCTTCTACTGAGCATCCACATAAGGCGCAGAACCCACAGCCACTTCCTGCTGGCGTCACCCGCCGCACTGTTGTTGGTTCGAAGAAAAAGAAGGCTGTTTAAGCAGCTAGATTTAAAAACTGAGCTTGAGAGAGCTTAGCGTTACACTTGAGGAGATGGATTTAAGATGGAAAAGCAGCAGCACCAAGTCGGTAAGCGAAAGAACGCGATCGCTCGCGTCTACCTTCGCAGTCGCGCCGGCGAAACGGGCGTGATCCGCATCAACGACCGCTCATTTGAAGATTACTTTCCACGTCCTACCGCTCGCATGTTGATCATGCAGCCTTTGGAACTCACTGCGACCGTCGGTCGTTTTGACATTCTGATCAACGTTCGTGGTGGCGGTCTTTCGGGTCAAGCAGGTTCTGTTCGTCACGGGATCTCTCGCGCTCTACTCAAAGTCGACCCTGCTTTCCGTGCCGTCCTCAAGAAGGCCGGCTTCTTGACTCGCGATTCTCGTGAAGTCGAGCGTAAGAAGTACGGTCTGGCTGGCGCTCGTCGCCGCTTCCAGTACTCCAAGCGTTAATCGCGGAGTTGAGTTCAAATTTGCAAAGGCCGGGCTTTCCGATGGAAGGTCCGGCCTTTTTGCGTTGTGCGCCCAGCATGCTCGATGTGCGCCGGGGGTGCCCCGAGGAGAAAGCCGCGGTTCTTCGCAAAACTGGATAGCGGATACCTAGAAGACTAGGGGTGCTCCATCTTTAGGATGATCCGAGACTGACCCCAAGGGTCTGGTCAATACGCCTCATTTAATCGTTCGCTGGATGAGTTTGTCAGGTGAGCCACCGCTGTGTTCTGATTTTCGGAACTCTGGATTGCGCCGACAAGCTTATCGCAAAACACTTGAGTCAAAGCTTTGACATCTTCTGATTGCGATGGGCAAAGCATAATGCATCGGGAATAATGGTTCTAAGCCCCATGACGTGGACCACTTACAAGGAGAAGATCAAGCGGTTGTCCTTGCGTATTGTCGATGCGCAGAAGCCGATCCGCATTCTTGATGCCATCAAGTGGGATGCGTCGGTGGAGCAGGAACTGCGCAAGAACAAGTTCCGTCACATGCCGAAGGTTGGTCCAGAGTATTACGAAAAGTTTCCGATAAACTTCGATACGGCCAAGAAGACCGAAGAGCTTAACGATATCGCAAAGGATGTTGTTAGATCCTTAGGTCCTGAAGATGTGATTGGCAAGCTATTGACCAAGATCTGCGAAGAGTATCTGGAGGTGATCCAGCTTTTACGCACTCGTGGGACTAAACAGTTTTGGGTGCACAGTCGCAAGCTCTACGGATCACCCAAGGATCTGATGTACGACGACAAGAATACGATCTTGGATCTAGGTCAGACCCTCTATTCCATTCTTAATGGGTTTGATGACAAAGAGATCGGCCCCGAACAACCAGAAACGATCGATGCTGAGGAGACTGTTAGGATCCTGAATAGTCGTTTTGAGACTTACTTTCCCGATAACACGGTTGAAGCCCGGATCTCCGATGGGATTTTGGCGGACGCCGCGGCTGGGGGTGATGTGGTTAAGATCCGCGAAGGAACGATGTTTTCCGCGCGCGATGTCGACATCCTCGAAGTTCACGAGGGCTGGGTTCATGTCGGTACCACTCAAAACGGACATTCTCAGCACGTCGCTAAATGGCTATCGAAGGGCCCGCCCCGATGCTCCGCTACACAAGAGGGACTCGCGGTTATTATGGAGATCTTTACGTTTCGCTCCTATCCAAAAAGAGCTCGGCATATCAATGACCGCATTTTGGGAATAGATAAGGCCGAAGATGGCGCTAATATCCTCGAATTGATCGAGTTCTATCGAACCGAGGGTTACTCCGAGGATGAATGCATATCCAACGCGAAACGGGTCTTTCGCGGAGGGGTGGTTGAAGGAGGTGCGCCTTTTACTAAGGATATCTCTTATTGCCGAGGCTTCATCGAGAATTACAACTTTATGCGGGCAGCCATTCGCGCTGGACGCCCTTATCTCCTTCCGTTTCTTTTTACGGGCAAGCTTAACGTTGAGGACGTCCCTCTGCTTTATCAAAAGTATAAAGAGGGGATTGTCGATGCGCCGATCTACTTGCCACCGCAGTTTCGTGACCTTAATGGGGTCGCCGTATGGATGAGCTTTTCTAGTTTTCTGAATACGATCGATTTAAAGAGGATCCAGCAACATTATGATAAGCTGTTTAAAGCTTATCTATAGAAAGGGAGAGCAGGATGAAGGGAATCATACACATCAATCGAATTGCACTGGCGGCTTGCGCCCTCGTAACCCATCTTATGGCATCAGGAGCTGCTCACGCGGTAGATCTTGCCAAGGTCAATGGACGCATCATTACCGATAAAGATTTAATTAACACTCTGGGGAGCCTCAATGAGGGTCAGCGTGAAAGCCTTCTCAAAGACGTCAACTCCCGCAGACAAGTCTTGAATGGCGCGATTGAGCAGCAGCTTCTCGTCGAGGAAGCAGAAAAGCAGAAACTTGATCAGGATCAAGAGTACAAAGAGGCTATAAACGCGTTTAGAAGACAGTACCTCGCCAGTCGGGTCTTGCAGCGCAACCTTGGCGCTAAATTTGGAGAAAAAGACTCCAAGAAATATTACGAAGCTCATGTGAAGCGATACAGCACGGAGCAGGCTCATGTTCTCCACATCCTAGCCCGTGAAGAGGCTGACGCTAAAGAGATCCTCAAAAAGGCCAAGTCAGCGAATGATGATGAGTTCAAGGATTTGGCTGAGAAGCTTTCGAAAGATACTTCCGCGAAAAACAACCGCGGGGACTTGGGATTCATTACTCATGACCGAATGGCAACCGAGTTCACGGATGCTGCATTCGATGCTGCTGAAGGTGAAGTAGTAGGCCCGGTCCGCACGGCCTTTGGGTATCACATCATCAAGGTGATTAAGAAGAAGCCAGGAAAGCCACTTGAGTTCGATGAGGTTGTTTTGCGCGTAAAGAGCGATCTTCGCGATTCTCTGACTCGTAACTATGTGAGCAGTCTCAGGAAGCAAGCTAAGGTCGAGATTGACGATAAGGCGGTCGACAAGCTTTAGTTGCAGAAGTTTCGTACTCTAGCGTTAGATAGCAGAGATCGAAAATCTTCGGTTACTTGAGCTTGCCCTGCTATTTGGCGGGACTATCTTGGATTTTAGACGAATGGTCTGGCTAGCTCAGAGATCTTGTAGCTGGGACTAAGGTCATTCGCAGGTCATATAGCTTATAGCTACTTAGACTTTGGCTTTGCCAACGCTGCGGGAGTAGGTTCGACGCTATCTCGCTTGATCTGTCCGGGCAAAGGAATGTCATCTCCTTTGTACATCGAATGGGCTTTGGAGTTCTTTTCTGCCCGCTCAGCAGCTCGCTCTGCTTCGCGTCGAGCCTCTTCTTTTGCGCGTTTTCTCAGAAACTCAGGAGTGGGTTTCTGGTCAATCTCTCGCAGAATCTCGTAGAGTTTTTTTATGTTGAGAGCGGAGTCAGTGACGATCAATGTGCTGCTCAGCTCGGAGGGGATGATGCGCGAGTTGGCCGGCATGAAGCTTCGTGACGTACGAGCGAGTTCGTCGACAACTTCGGAGTGCGAAGACTTGTAGATCATCGTATAGAGATCCCAGTTGTGGGGGAGCTCAGGCTTGGTGTTCTTGTCAGCTCGAATGATCGGTAGCGTAGAGTCTCTTGCATCACGTTGGCGCATGATCTGATAGGTGCCGAGAGGGCCTAGCGGAACGCGCGTGAATCCATTGATATTGAGCATGTCAGTAAAGAGAAGCTCAGCGTTCTCGCGGGTAATGAGCAATCCCGAGGTCGCGCTCATCTTGCCTTGGATGTCGACGTCGTAGGCGTACTGTTGACCCATCAGTTCGGAGACTGTTTTTGCGCATGATGGGATATCAGGACACTTTTCGCTAAAGGAGTCGCCGGCGAGTGCGGGTGTTGCGCATAGGAGAATGAGGGGTAAAGCGGCAGATTTTTTATTCATCATATTCATTTTATTAAATCAGGATTGAGAGGTGCGGGCAATGCGATAGAGAATCTGTGGTCTAAGGTGGCGTTTAACAGGGGGCATAGCGTGCTCAGGTGTTCTGTTCCGATGGATCATTCAGTTTCTCTCCAAGCCGGCGCGCGATCGAATATTGGCAGGGACAATAGACTGGAAAAAATCCGGCAAAACTAACCTAGTGAACGCGGTTTCTAGTGGGACTCGCGGGGTATTCTTGAGTCTCGAGTTAACGCTTAGCAAAAATTTTAGTATTGTAAGGTTTTCCTCGATCGGATTTGCCTCACTTGCTACAACGTAACTCATGTCTAATCATTCTCCTTTGTTGAAGGCCCTTGTGTCTAAAGATCTCTCCACAGCACGCGCGAAACTGGGTGGTACGCCTGATCAATGGGTTGTCGAAGAGATTGGTGATGGCAACGTCAACATGATCTTCAGAGTTCGTGGTCCCGAAGGTCAGGTGCTGATCAAGCAGTCGGTGCCCTATCTGAGATGCGTGGGAGAAGCGTGGCCGCTTAGTGTGCAGCGCACTTTTTTTGAATACACGGCATTTAAGGAACATGCTGCCGTTGCTCCGCAGTATCTGCCTCAGATCTATGCGTACAGCGCGGATTCGACCTGTATGGCGATGGAGTTTCTTGGTGAGCACATCATCCTTCGTAAAGGACTTATGCAGGGCATTAAGTATCCTGCCTTTGCGGCGCATATCGCTGATTACATGGCGAAGACCCTGTTTTTTACCTCGGATCTATTTTTGTCCGCGGCCCAGAAGAAGCAGAAGATGAAGGTTTTTTGCGACAACACGGATCTTTGCAAGATCACAGAGGATCTGATCTTTACAGACCCCTATCGCGAATCTCCTCAGAATCGTTGGACTAAGCCGCTGCTGGATCCCATCGTCGTAAGTTTTCATCAGGACAAGCGCTTGAAATTGGCGATCACCGAGATGAAAGGTAAATTTCTGATGTCGGCGGAGGCTCTCGTACATGGCGACCTTCACTCCGGTTCGATCATGGTGAACCAGACTGAAACCAAGGTCATTGATCCTGAGTTCGCGTTCTACGGGCCGATGGGTTTTGATGTGGGCTTGTTGTTGGCTAATTTCTTCATGGCCTATTTCTCCCAAGAGGCGATGGGTTCTCGTCAAGGCGAGCGAAACGAGTTTGAGGAGTGGGTACTCGACCAGGTTCAAGAGATCTGGGTGCGGTTTGATCAGGGCTTCCGCGGATACTGGGATACGCATCTAGAAGGGGACTATCTGTCTCCAAATCTCTTCAAAGGCGTTGAAGCAAGGGAACTCGTTGTCGCTAAACGTGATGAGTACATGGCGAACCTTTTTCAAGATTCGATTCGCTTTGCTGCCGCCGAGATGATCCGCAGAACCCTGGGACTTGCCCATGTAGCGGATTTAGATACGATCGCGGATCCTGAGCTCAAAGCTCAGTGCGAGTATCGCAATCTCAAGATGGCATATGAAATGCTGGTTAATCCGACGCAGTATTCGGATCTCGAAAAGCTGCTCGCGCTAGCTAAGAAGTCGCGGCAGCTGAAAATTTCTGGCTGAATTCAGTCGCGCTATAGACGCCCGAATTCAACACAATGCCCGAAGCGAGAGCGACGGGCGTGACGTCGAACGAAGGGTTGTGGACCGCGCAATTCTCGGGTGCCCAGCGCACTTTACCAAATGATCCGCTTACCCCACGGACTTCAGCAGGGTTGCGTTCTTCGATCGGGATCGCAGCCCCGTTGGGGCACTTGGGGTCTACGGTGGAGAGAGGCGCGACGGGATAGAAGGCAACGCCGTGATGTCTAGCCAGCACCGCGAGTGAGTACGTGCCGATCTTGTTGGCGAAGTCTCCATTGGCTGCGATGCGGTCAGAACCTACGAAGCACTTTTGAATTTTGCCTTGCTGCATGAGAGATGCCGCCATGCTGTCGCAGATCAAGGTGTGAGGAATGCCGAGCTTTTGGAGTTCCCACGCAGTCAATCTCCCCCCCTGCAGCAGCGGTCGCGTTTCGCAGAAGTAAACATGGATTTTTTTTCCTTGCCGAGCCGCTTCGCTGATCACACCTAAAGCGGTTCCGCAGCCCACTGTCGCAAGTCCTCCCGTATTGCAGATAGTAAGTACGCCATCTCCATCTTTGATGAGAGGAGCGCCTGAGCGAGCCATGCCATCGCACATCTCGACGTCTTCTTCAAAGATCCGCACAGCTGTTCTCATGAGAGAATCAGGGTTGAGGTCCGGATTTTCATTGAGCATGCGGTCGATGGCCCACAACAAATTCACTGCAGTAGGTCTTGCGTCGCGAAGTTTTTTCGCGGCTTCTCGAATAGCCTCCTGGGATTGCCGCGAGCTCATCGCGAAACTCCCAAGCGTTAATGCCGCCGCGACTCCAATCAGGGGGGCCCCGCGTACAGCCAAGCCTTGGATCAGCTCAACCATTTGTTCGGGACTACGAGCCGTTACCCAGGTTTCTTGATCAGGCAGGAGACGTTGGTCTAAAATGCGTAGCTCACCTGATTTAAAGGTCAGGCCCATCGATATGAGTTCGATCATAAAATTCTCCCGTCTCCTTTGGCGCGGAGCCCTTCGAGGTAACGGACCTCATTCTCGGGGAGCTCCGTCAGACCACCCATGGTTTGTGCGTGCATGAGGATCTGCGCTGAATGCTCGAGGCGTTCGATTCCCATATAGGCTTCTTCAAGGGTCTCTCCCCAGGCCACAGCGCCATGTCTGGATAGAATCATCGCGCGATACTTCGGTAGGTAGGGTAGCATGACGCTCCCCATGTCCTCAGTGCCGGGGCGAGCATAGGGAACGATCGGGATTGCTCCGACGGCGAGGATCACCTCAGAGATGCAGCGCGAGGGGAGTTCTCGGAGTTGCGGGTGAGCGATGCTCCAGGCAATCGAGATCGGAGGGTGAGCGTGCACGATGGCGATCGCTTTTGGGCAGGCTTTGTAAATCGCCAAATGCATCAGGCGTTCGCTCGAAGGCGTGCCGCGGAGGATTTTGTTGTCGACAGTGACTTCGGCGAGATCCGAGGTTTTGATGAACCCTTTGTGCCGAGCGCTGGGTGTGATGAGGACTCGATTTCCGTCTCGGACGCTGATGTTTCCATCGCAGGCTGCTAGCCAGCCTCGGACATGGAGGCGATGGCAGACGTCGAGAATGGCTTTTTGGCGCTGAATTTCGCTAAAAACTTCGCTTTGCATTGGGAGCTAGCGTAGCTGAAATCAAGCTATTTGTCAGGTGATCTACTTGAGACTACGAATCAAACTCCCGCGCGACTTGGTAGCTCTAAGAAACGCTGCATGACTCCAGGTCAAATTTGGGGCACCTTGCATGAACCCTGTGTCGCGATTGAATTGCTCTGACATCGAGCCGTCCGTGTCCAGGTGAAACATAACCCTGCGCATATAGTCGTCTCCGGCTTCTAACGTCGCCTGCACCAAGGTTTTGAACTCGATGGAACCCGCTTTGAGATAGCTCCAGTATTGGAGTTGAGCGTGGGTGGGTGAGGACAGAATCAGAGAGTTAAAGAATTTTCGGTTCTCCGGGGTAACAATAATCGCCCCTTGGTCGACCCATTTCTTTGCCAGCGCGTAATGAAAATCAGCAAAAGCAGCGGTGATGAGGAACCAGGGGTTGCCCGAGCGGTCGGTTCGGTAGCCGTCATAGCGGTCTTCAGGGTACCGGCCGATGCCCACACCCAGCGAGGGTTGGACATGATTGAGGTTGTAGAGATGTCTAAACGTCGAGAGAATGACTTCGGCTGTCGAGAGCACTCGGTCATCATGGATATCAAAGAAGGGGTCTTGCGCGTCCTGGGAGTAGAGGACTCCTAGGATCACAGAGGTATCGATGCCAGAAAGCTTGTAATCTATCCCTCCATCACGATCGACGGTGGAGACAATATATCCACGCCGGGCATCCCAGTGCCGCTCAAGTTCCTTTCCAAGCCTTTTAGCTTGAAGGTCGTACCAATTCGCCGCAGCGGGATCGTTCAAGGCGCGAGCGAGCTTGGCCCCCTCTTTGAGAGCCCTTCGCTGCAAGATTCGGTTGAAGAAATGATGGCCGCGAATTTCTTCCCAGGGGTCAAAGTCGGTGTCCATCCAGTGGTGAGACACGTACTCGAGATCTTTTTTGATCACGGTCTTCGCTGGAAGGCCGGAGGCATAAAGATGCTTGGTGACCCAGTCCATCTCGCCCGCATCGATGAGTTGACGAGCGTATCGGATGAGGGTGATGGCGCGCAATGCAGGGCCATCATTCTGAGGGCGGCCCCAATCGCCGGTAAAGGGTTCTCCGTTAACAAGATACTTGGGTTCGCCCAGGCCGGCTGGTGTCCAATGAGATTGGTGGATTTCGCTCAAAAGGGCGAAATCGCGCACGTGGCTGATGAGAGCAGGATTTTCGAGGTCCAAGAAGGTTGACATGACCAGGCTTCCGTCTCTTGTCCAATGAAAGAAATAGTCCGGCTCTGCTCGTGATGGCGCCGCGATCACAGTGCCTGGAAGGGTGCCTTTGGGAGAAATATTGTCGAGAAGTTTGTAGGTAGAGATTTCAAACTGTTGTTTGAGTGCTAGCTCAATGTCCCCTTGGACTGATTTGGCAGATGCATCTGCTATGTGAAATCCGAATCCCAACCATGCAGCAGCCCAAAGAAGACTACCACGCCCCCCACGTAACATCCGAGATGTGACCATTACCTAAGTTTTTAGGCACCCCTAGAGGCGGTGTCAACTTGTTAAGTGAGTGACTCAGAGCAGGGTAGTAATTCGCTTTCTTTGTTTGGCGGAAAGCTGCGGTCATTGAATGTGGATTGCGTTAGTCTTGCTGCGTTAATATTCGATTCTCTTGCCGTTGAGCATGGTCCTTTGTGCTGCAGCTTTCTCTAGAAAAAGTTCAATATCGTACGAGCGATGGGTTGGAGATCCTTCGTAGGTGCCGCGAGTGGACGCGGCTTCTAGGGTCACGGTGTTGCCCGTTGGCGGTTTGCTGTTGAGGGCGAACTCATCTATAGAAAAATTTATTCTCAAGAGATAGCCGCTTTTCGTAGAGCTCGCTCCATTGGTTATTACCAAACTCGGATGCCCAATAGCTCAAGACTTTTCTGGCGGGACAGGGGCTCGGCCTACGAGATCCATGTAGTCACGCTTGAGGTCTTTGAGGTCGGGTCAGCGAACTCCTCACTCGCTCGTTAATCGGCTTAGATATATTCTTTAGCGCTGATCCCATACTTCTGCAGTTTTCGTAGCAGAGTTTTCTTAGGGATATTGGCATGCAACGCGGTCTGATTGATGCGTCCTTTGAACGCTTTCAATGCGCTGATGAGGAACTGGCGCTCAAACTCCTCTTTGTTGGCCTGAAAGTCGAGGCGGTTGATGTCGAGAGTGAAGCCTTTGCCGCCGCTCATCGCCGTGCTGCCTACCATGAGAGGAACGCCGGAAGTCAGGCCAGCGCCTAGAGGTATCGAGTCATCGTCGCCGCCATCGAGTTCATCAGAGAGATCTTCATCGAGGTCCTCGTCAGCGCTGAGCGCTGTGGTGAGGCCTGGTCTGCCGGCACTGACCGAGTCAGGCAAGCTTGAAGGAGTGATTTCGTTTGAAGACTCGATCACAAATGCGTGCTCAATGACGTTCTCGAGCTCTCGGATGTTGCCTGGCCATGAGTGGGCTTTCAGAAGCGCCATCGACTCAGGATTTACAATCGTGATGTTCTTGTGGTGCTGCTGATTGAACTTCTCGATGAAGTAGCTCGCGAGCACTTCGATGTCGTTCTTGCGTTCACGTAGGGGCGGGAGCTGAATCGGCAGGACGTTCAGTCGATAGAACAAGTCTTCGCGGAACTGGCCGTTCTTAATCATCTCTTCGAGGTTGCGGTTAGTCGCGGCCACGATACGGACATTGACTTCGACTTCTCGATTTGCACCCACGGGGGTAAACTTCTTTTCCTGAAGCGCGCGCAGGAGCTTGACCTGCATGGCGGGAGAGATATCGCCGATCTCATCAAGGAAGAGGGTTCCGCCATCAGCGTATTGGAACTTGCCGATTTTGCGTGAGTCAGCGCCGGTGAAAGCGCCCTTCTCGTGGCCAAAAAATTCGCTTTCGATCAGGTTCTCTGGGATCGCCGAGCAGTTGATCGTGACGAAGCGGTTGTCCTTACGAGGGCCATTGTAATGGAGGCTCGATGCGACAAGTTCTTTGCCCGTGCCGCTCTCGCCGCGAATGAGGACCGCGGTGTCGACGCGCGAGAGCTTGTCGATCACGGCGAAGACTTTCTTCATTTCATTGCTTTGGCCGATAAAGTCGGTGCCGTTCGGGAGCTTGAACACCGGAGCCGACAAACTCATGTTGCGGATCATGTTGTGGGCTTTGAGGGCTTTGTCGACCAAGTACACAAGATTTTCGGCTTTGATTGGCTTTTCGAGATAGTTGTAAGCGCCTTCGCGAGTCGCTTCGACAGCGTCACGGACGTTAGAAAATGCGGTCAGGATGATCACGATGATAGAGGGGTCGTGCGCTTTGATTTCCTTGAGTGCTTCGAGACCCGTCATGCGAGGCATGTTCACGTCGAGGAGCACAAGGTTGTACTTTCCGGCGCGGACCCGGTTGACCCCTTCCTCGCCATCTTTCGCTTGATCGACTTGATAGTGGTTCTCAGAGAGAGCCGAAGCTACAGTGATTCTCAAATCCGCATCATCATCCACAACGAGTACTTTAAACATTTTCTCTCTCCTTCGCTTCAGCTACCACAGCAACAGTTTCAGCATCAACATTCACGTTCATTTGTCGGGTCAAACCTTGAGGTTCGGCCAGGGGTAAACAGATCTTGAAGCGGCTACCCGCTCCTTTTTCACTCGTTACCTCAACTCGACCATGGTGGGCCTCGATGAAGTATTTGGTGAGATATAGCCCCAGCCCTGTTCCGGTGACCTGGGTTGTATGGTCGTTTTTGGCGCGGTAAAAGCGCGTGAAAAGACTTTGCCGTTCTTCTTCGGAGAGCCCAATGCCTTGGTCGGCTACCGAGATCTCGATCCATTCGCCGATTTCGCGGGACTCAATCCGAACAACGGAACCTGCTGGCGAGTACTTGAGCGCGTTGTCGATCAGGTTGTTCAAAACCTTGGAGATGAGCGAGGCGTCGATTTTGACCGGAAACAGCGGCTCTAGATCGACGCGAAGCTCAATTTGTTTGGAGCGCGCTTGAGCTAGGAAGCCTTCGACAGAGCGTTCGATGAGTTGATTGATGTCCCTGGACTCGAAGTTGATCTGCAAGCGATTGGACTCAACTTTGCTGAGCTCCAAGATGCTATTGATGAAGTGATTGAGCTCTTCGGTGGCGGCTAAGATGCTGCCTAGAGTTTGGCGATCGCCGTCCTGCAGTCTCGAAGCGGCGTGGCGCTTGAACATCTCGGTTAGGCCTTGGATTCGCGCAACAGGGGTTTTTAAATCGTGCGTAACCAGGTAGACAAAGTTGCTCTTCATCTCTTCGACTTGAGTGAGTATCTCGTTCTTGCGTTGATAATCCCACCGTTTTTTATACTCGCGAATGAGGCGGTAGGGCACTACTAGGTAGTAACCCACGAAGATGCCTACTAGAGGTTGGCTCTCTCGCAGCCAAAGTCCTTCGTATTGAAAAAGCACTTGTCCCATCAGAAGGACGCTGCCCACGAGACCGATAGTTGAGAACACGCCATAAAGCGGAGTGGAGTTAAGCACCCAATAAAGCACGAATGCAGTCACCGAGAACGTGGTCAGCCAGTTCGCCCATGGAGAAACTCGGATCAGGCCGTCGTCGTGAATCACGGAGTCCAGGATGTTGGCGTGAACGAAGAGCTTGGGGTTTACGAAAGGGCTCTTCGAGTAGGGGGTGTAGGCAAATGCGTTAGAGTCTTCTTTAGAGAAGTTGCCGATGAGGACGATCTTGTCGCGGAGGATATCTGGATTGACGATACCCTTGACGACATCGACGAAGGAGATCATGCGGTACGGAGTTTTCTCGGGGCGGGCGCGATCGTAAACGGTGCTTCCGTGATAGCGGAAGAAAAACAGATCTGCATCGATCTCGGGGAGATGAAAGGTGCCAGCAGGGCGTTGTCCAGTACCAAAGATACCGAGCCGCTGAGCGAGCGCGATATGAAAGGCAGGCTTGTCATTGAGATAGCTCAGAGCGCGGCGAGTGATCTTATCTTCGGCAAATACGTTGCCATCCATGTGGATGATCGCAAGCGCGTGCGACAAGGTGCTCAGTGGGAAAGGAGGCAGTACTTCGCCCGTCACGTCGTAGCGAGTGCCAAGTAGGACAGGCACGCCTTGGCGTTCCATGCGGTTAGCGGCATCGACGAAACGCTTGGCCCACGCCGTTTGAAACAGGTCTGGGTTGGTTTGGTTCACTTCGCCAAAATCCACGAGGTAACCCACAGCGCGTGGGTTGAGCTTCTCAAGCGACTCCATCAACAGTGTGTGAAAATCCAGAGGCAATGGCGCGAACTCGTCTAGGGCCTTGGTTGTGGCGTCGTCGAGCGAGATGAGAACGATGTTTGGGTCGGATGCGATCTGTTTGCCGCGCGTGATTCTGAGGTCGTAAAGGTTGGCCTCGAGCAGGTTAAAGTCGAGATTCATGAGGACCGCCGTGAGGCCGATTGCGCCCGCACAGATCGGCAGGGCTTGCCGAAACACGGAGGACTGAAGCGTCCGGAGAATGATGTTTTTAAGCGCTTTCAGCATCCACAAATTCCACAACAAAGGTTCACTCAACGTGGGTAGACCGCACAGGGTCTACCGTGTCACGGGGTACCAAGGAGCAAGGGGTGTACCATAAGGTGACGTTTTGCGCCCACCGTAAATACTTGGAATGATTGAGGGGGTGGGTGCAGGGAGCAGTGAAGGGTGTCTAAGGATTGGTCAGCATGGAAAGAAAGGTGAGCTTCTGGAGGTTTAGGCATTTCGAAACAAATCGAAACTTCCCCCGTTGGGCCGAGTTATCAAGAATGTTTTAGATTCCTTTTCCAATTTAGGGAGGATTTTTCGATTCTTACTCCTTCTGTTAGTCTTGAAGGGGCAAGGAGGTCGTCTGCCATGACTGCATTCAGATCCGTCCCTCGGACTGGGGTGATCTACGTCACCAATGAGGCGCAAAAATTGGGGTTTGGACAAGCGGGTCCTCAAGGCGCCGGATGGTGCAACCTCGGCCAAGGCATGCCTGAATGTGGAAGCCTTCCTGGTGCTCCGCCACGCATCGAAACTGTGGTCCTAAATGACCTGACTCATGAGTACGCACCTGTGCCGGGGATTTGGGAACTCCGGGAAGCAGTTGCCGCATTCTACAATCGTCGCTTTCGCAAGGGTATGGCGAGTCAGTACACGGCGGAGAATGTTGCGATCTCGGGTGGGGGGCGATCTGCCTTAACTCGTGCTGCTGCTTCGCTGGGGCAGATTCATCTAGGACATTTTCTTCCAGACTACACTGCGTACGAAGAGCTTCTCGATATATTCAAAAACTTCTCTCCTAGCCCGATCGCGCTAGAGCCTTCGAAAGGCTATCATCTCTCGCATGCCGATCTTGAACGCGAGATATTGGGGCGTGGGCTCTCGGCCTTGCTTTTTTCCAATCCCTGCAATCCGACAGGCCAGGTGCTCGGGGGTGATGAACTTTCGAAGTGGGTTGAGACGGGACGTAAGCTTGATTGCTCGCTCTTGATTGACGAGTTCTATTCTCACTACATTTGGAACGAACACGGCCCCATCCAAAGCGCGGCCCGTTACGTAGAAGATGTGAACAAGGATCCGATCGTAATCATCGATGGGCTCACCAAAAATTGGCGCTATGCCGGATGGCGTATTTCCTGGACGCTTGGACCACGCGAGGTGATCGATGCAATCGCTTCGGCTGGAAGCTTTCTGGATGGTGGTGCTTCGCGACCTTTGCAGAAGGCGGCAATTCCCTTGCTCGAGGACTCGGTCGTTGACCTTGAGATGCAAGCGATTCAGGAGGTTTTTGGCCGCAAGCGTAAGGTGTTGCTGGAGCGGTGCCGGGCGATGGGATTGACGGTCGATGCTGATCCTCAGGGAACGTTCTACGTGTTTGCTGGCCTGAGTAATTTGCCTCGAGGGCTGGATGAGGGGATGGGCTTCTTTAGGGAATGCCTAAAGGAGAGAATTATCTGCGTGCCGGGGGAATTTTTTGACGTCAATCCTGGAAAGCGAAGGCGCGCGGTAGCGTCTCGCTTTAGCCGGCATGTGAGGCTATCGTTCGGGCCTACTGAAGAGACCGTGCGCACGGCTTGCGATCGTTTGGAGACGATGATCGCCAAGGCCAAGGCGAAAGAGTCAAATTAAAGCACTTTTCCTAGTCTCCTCACGGCTTCGTCCAGCGTCATATCTGGCTGAGCGAAGCAGGCCCTAAACCAGCCAGGCTCAGGCGAGTGAAATGCCTCACCCGTGGTCATATTCACCTTGGCCTCGTCGAAGAATCGAGACCAGAGCATGCGCTCGGCATCGAATGTCTGCGCCGAAAGCTTGGATCTAAAGTCGGCCCAAACGAAGAAGCCTCCGTGGGGTTCTATGGTAGGGACTCCCAAGCTCTCAAATCCTGCACGGATCTTGGTGCAAGCATGAGCGAGGCGCTCGCGATAGGTGGTCATGACTTTTTTGACCGCGTCGAGGTCTTCGAGGAGATGCGCGAGGTACCATTGTGGAAGAGTTGAGACTGTCGAGAAAAGAGAGAGGTTGCGGCAGGCGTGCAAGAGCTGTTTATTTGTGGATTGAAAGTAACCCATCTTGAGTCCTGCGATGGCGAAGTCTTTGCCAAATCCGGAGAGCATGTGCACGTGCTCTTCTGCGGGATAGGCGAGGCAGCTTGTGAATTGAGTATTGTTGTTGAAGACGGACTGCGCGTACAGCTCATCAAAAATCACATGAAGCTGCCTGGCGCGCGTGAACTCGATGAGTTCGCGAACCTCCTGAGCTGTCAGAACCGTGCCAAGTGGGTTGTGTGGGTTGCAGATCAACAGTATGCGCGGTTTGATTTTCTTGGAATTGCATTGAGCGAGCGCGGTTTCGATTTTTGCGGGCGTGAGGCGATAGCCTTCTTGGGGGTCGAGAGGGATATCGATAGGTACTGCGCCTGCGCGCATGGAGATCGAACCTAAAAAGCCCGAGTAGTAGGGCGCGGGCAGTAGCACGGCATCGCCTGGATCACAGAGGGTGTAGACCATGTTGTCGAGTACGGAGGTCGCGCCAGTGCCGATGATTAGCGTCTCAGGATCGATCGTTCGTCCTTGAGTCATGTCTTGCAAGTAGCGCGCGATCGCCGTGCGAAGGCGGAGAGTGCCATGTAGATAATCGTAATGGGAGACAGACTCAGGGATGCCTTTGGAGTCGGGCCTGAACCACGGCTCGATAAGACTCCAGAGCAGGCGGTTCTCTGCGGTGCCGAGATTGATGTACCCCTGCGGCCGAGTCTCGGCATGATACGGATCGAGATAAGAGCGAAAGTGCGCTTCGACGATTGGGGGAAGTGGACCCAATAAATTTTGCGCGCGCTTAGAGATCATTGATAGCCTCCTGTAATAGAACCTGGATGCACTCCGAGTCCGAGTGATGCGTCGAGCACGGCTCCGTGTAAGATGCGTCCTGCATCGCTGCAAAGAAAGAGTGCGAGCTCAGCGATCTCTTGTGGCTCGATGAGGCGGCCTTTAGGAAGGCTAGCTGTAAAGCGCGTGCGTTCTACATCGGTGAGTTTAGAGAGAGTGCTCGCTTGAAACATGGCTGTGTCGGTCGCGCCCGGGCAGATCGCAAATACGTCGACTGCTTTGTTTGCGAGCTCGGCCGCTAATTGCTTAGTTAGAAAGGCGATGGCCGCTTTACTCATTCCATCGGCGAGCCTAAAGCCCGGATAGGGTGAGATCCCACCGCCTACGGAGCTCATGAAGACGATTTTTCCGTACCCACGTTTGATCATGCCGGGTGCCAGGGCTTGCGTGAGCCAAAGAGTGCCGGTGGCATTGACCTGCATGAGGGCTTGGTCTTGAAGATGGGAGCTGGGCGTGTATTTTTCTACGGTCGCGCTTCCGAGCGCAGCGTTGTTAATGAGGATATCGATGGCGCCGGGCAAAGACTCGAGCAAGGCTTGGTGGCTATCCCAATTACCCTGATCGAATGCGAAGGCGTGAACATTAGGTGAGAGCTCGTTGATCAGGGATTCAGCAGCCGACTTCCCGCTTCGATAAGTGAAGCAAACCTCGTATCCCGCTTTTGCAAAGGTTCTAACGCAGGCGCGGCCAATGCCGCTCGAGCCGCCGGTGATCAGGCATCGTTTTGAACTCATAAGTAAGATTTATGCTCTGCCCGAGCGACCTGGTCTACTTAAAATGAGATCAGAGGATAAAGAACTCATTGCCCAGCCGATCGCAGGTTTGTCGGACATGCTCAACGCTGATATGCCCCTGGCTTGGGTAAAAGAGTATGGAGATCCGTGTTTTATCACGCGCTCGAATTTTGCGGCATCCGCCGAGTACTCCGAGCGTGGGACAAGTCTGCACGTATCGGTGTTCTGCCTCGTGCTCGCAGCTGCGCTTGATAGTATCCATGACGGCAGGACCAGCATTCGCGTCGGTAGCTCCGATAACCGCATACTCAGTACAGGTTTTGTGACTCAGACTGCTGCAGGCCCCGATAGTTTGAAATCCTGCAGCATCTTTGGCGGGCAATTGAGCGGCTTGGCTGGCTGGTTCGGGGATAAGGCTTTGTTTGCCACAGTTCAGGTGGGTCATAGCAAACACAAGGGCCAGTAAAGTTGAGTATTTTTTCATGCCGTTCATTGGTCCCTTGGAATGTAAATGAGAGGCAGAAAAATTAGAATGGTTGAAGCAAAAAATCAACGTCCGCGAGTCCTTTTCGTATCCGCTTCGTATACGACTCAGAGGAACTCAAATGAAAATCAGATTTTTTTCAGCCGTTTGTTTAGTCTTGCTAGGCGCCTTAAATGCACACGCAGAAGTATTGCCCGCGAACACTTACTCACCGAGTACGACCGAAACGGTGAGTCTTCGCAGAGATGATCCAAGTTGGTTCGCGCCCATCACTGGAGTTGATTTTCAGAAAGTTTTTTTCGCGCACCGATTGGGTGAGGGAAGGTGTTACGGAACGGATTTTATCAGATACACGTTTTATCTGTCGCCTGGATCGACTGGGTCATATAGCCAGATCGGAACTCAGACGGGGGCATCTTCCGCCTCTTTTACTAACGGATCGACCTCGATTTCGGATGGCTGTGCGAAAGGTGCATTTCATTACAGTCTGAAGTTGCCTCCAGGTGGGAGCACATTCGCGGTTTGTATCAGTAATCGTCTGAATACGGCTCAGAACTACTGTAAAACGCTCGAGGTTAATACGAGTGGCGTGGCTCCCAGTCCATCTCCAAGCGCGAGCCCTTCGCCTTCGGCAAGTCCTTCTCCTTTGCCAAGTTCGACTCCGTCGCCTTCGCCAAGTCCGACTCCTCTGCCAAGTCCAACGCCATCGCCAAGTCCGACCGCGACTGGCAATGTAATCAACGCAACACCTAGTACCTATCGCAGTTTGGTAAGTACCCTGCGAGCGGGTGATACTCTCAATCTGGCAGCTGGTTCATATCCACAAGGCCTCTCGATTTCTGGCCGAAATGGAACGGCCGCGGCGAATATCGTTATCCAAGGACCTGCTACCGGAACGCCGGCGACGTTTTTGGGTGATCCAGGTCGAGGACGCAATACTATCGAAATAATAAATTCTAGTTATGTAACAATTAAGAATCTACGTGTGGACGGACAAAATATTTCAGGGGTCTTTGGTTTTAGTGCGAAGGACGGTGCGAGTAACGTTACTCATCACATCACTCTCGAGAACAACACGATCGTTGGTCATGGTGGCAGTCAGCAAACAGTGGGGATAAGTACTAAATCCCCTACGTGGGGTTGGGTAATCCGCAAAAATACGATCATTGGAGCTGGGACCGGGATATACTTGGGTAGCTCAGATGGCACCTATCCGTTCGTTGCCGGCGTGATTGAAGGCAATTTGATTAGCGACACCGAAGGATATGGCATGCAGATCAAACATCAGACCAGTCGCCCAACGACGGCCGGAATGCCCACGACTGCTCAGACCACGATCATCCGCGACAACGTGTTCTCCAAGGGAGATCGTGGCAGTGGGGATGGCGATCGGCCAAACTTGTTGCTTGGCGGATTTCCGACTTCGGGCACGGGTTCACAGGATCTGTATCAGGTCTATGGCAACGTCTTTTTTCATAACCCTCGAGAGTCACTTATGCAGGCGGAGGGGAGGGTGAGCATTCACGATAATTTATTTGTGGATGCTTCGAACTACGCGATTGTGCTGCGCGCGCAGTACATCGATTTGCGCTTGGCGCGCGTGTATAACAACACGTTCTACGGCGCGAACACTGCGATCTACATGGGTTCGGTACCGACACAGGGTTACTCCGTTGCAGGCAACCTGATCTTTGCAGGTACCCCGTATAGCGGCGCGATTTCGGGCTCGTCGACGGGCGTGATCGGAAATACCGTGAGTACTGTGAGCTACGCTTCGAGCTACGTAAACAATCCAAGTACAACGTGGGGCGCAATGGACTTCTACCCAAAGAACAGCTCGGTTCAGGGAACAGCGATTGATCTGAGTCAATTCGCTACCGATGTGGATTACAACCGTGACTTTAATAGAACCTTGCGGACCTCTGGCGTTTATCGAGGTGCGTACTTTGGCATAGGCACGAATCCCGGTTGGACGTTGCAGCTATCGATAAAGCCCTAATTTCCCCGCTATGAGTGTCCGACACCGGTAATTTTTACGGCAGCTAGAACCAAGTAAGTGTCTTTTTTACCGGTGTCGGACACCCCCGATGGTGCATCAGCATCATCGGGCTTTCCTTAAGTCGTGGATTTTCAGATCTCCGTATCTTTCCTCGACTCCGGCCATCCCTTTTCACACGAAGAGTCCCGGGGTTCATGCGATCGCAGGTACTTTTCGGTAATGACTTGGTCCATCGGACAATTGCCCAATGCGCGCTTGCCCGTATGCCTGTCGATCGTAATGTCACTGATTTCCGGACTGACCGGAAAGTTTTGCGGCGGCTCGCCTGTCAAAGCGGCCTTCATAAAGTTAACCCAGATGGGGAGCGCCGACGTTCCTCCCGTCAGACTGATTTTTGTGGGCTTTTTGCTCTTATCGTCTTTGCTCGCCGGTGCGGGCGTCTGGTCCATGCCCACCCATACAACCGTCGTGAGCTGAGGAGTATAACCTGCAAACCAAGCATCTCGATGATGGCTAGTCGTCCCAGTTTTGCCAGCTGCGGGCCGGTCGAACCCCATTGAAGCAGCCCCGCGCGCAGTGCCCTCACTAAATACCGAAGTCATCATGTCTGTAACTAAGTCTGCAGCGCCGCGATCCACCACTTGCCTAGGGTTATAGACAAAACGAGCAAACGCGCTTCCGTCATCTTGGGTTATCGCCCTGATCACAGTGAGCTCATCTTGAATTCCATGATTGGCTAGGATCGCGTAAGCGCGCAATAGATCGACCGGGGAAAGTTCTGCAATCCCTAGAGAGAGCGAGGGCACCTCGGGCAACTCGGATTGGATGCTGAGTGCGCGCGCCGTAGTGATCACTCGATCCAACCCTGCCTCGAGTCCCACTCGGGCCGCGATCGTATTGACCGAGTGAGCGAGCGCTGTTCTGTACGAAGTCCACCCCAAGTACTCTTTTTCGTAATTGCGCGGAGTCCAAGTTTGCCGACCCTTGTCGAACTTCAGGGTCCATGGTGCATCTTCTGCCGGATGTCCCGGTCCATAGGGCACGCCGTCAGCATCCTCGCCTTTGAGGATCGCAGCGAGATAGACGATCGGCTTAAACGTCGAGCCTACTTGCCGTTTCATATTGAGAATACGGTTAAAAGTTGATTGTGAATAACTTCTCCCTCCAATGAGCGCGCGCACAAATCCGTTTGATGGATCTACTGAGGCCAGTGCGCCTTCGAGGCGCTCCTTCTGAGGATTGAGTTTGAGCTTGGACTCGAGATCCATCACCCCCTGGTTCACTGAATGTTGGGCGGCTGCGTTCATCGGGATATCGAGAGTGGTGTAGACACGAAGGCTGGCTTGTGGAATCTCGGCTTCCGCAATGCGGTCTTTGATTTGTCTGATCAACTCGGCCTTTACGAAATCCGCAAAGTAAGGCGCCTTGTTGGCTGCTTTGATTTGAGGTGCTAGGCGCACCGGCAGTTTTTCAGCCAATTGAGCTTCGGCTTCAGCGATATGGCCCGTTTCGGCCATTTTTTTAAGCACCCATCTTTGGCGCTCAAATGCGCGATCTCTATGTTGATAGGGCGAGTAATAACCTGGTCCGCGGATGAGTCCCGCCATGAGCGCGATCTCGCCCAAATTCAGCTCGTTCAGTTTTTTTCCGAAAAAGAGTTCAGCGCCTTCAGCGACACCGTGAACTTCGAGATTGCCAATTTGACCCAGGTTCACTTCATTTAAATATCGTTCAAGAATTTGCTCCTTTTCAAACGATGCTTCGAGCATCAGCGCCAATACGATCTCGGGAGCTTTTTTGAAGATGTTCTTCTTCTTTCGCGCCATTAGGTTCTTCACGAGTTGAAGCGTGAGCGTGCTTCCACCCTGAGCAAACGACATAGTCTTGAGATTTACCCAGATCGCGCGCGCAAGGCCTCGCGGATCGAGGCCCGCGTGTTCCATGAAGTGTTGGTCTTCGACCGCGATGATTGCTCTCCAAACAAGTGGCGGAAAATCCTCGAACTTGACGTAAGAGCGGATGTGTTTCTTGCCCTCAGTCAACCCGCCTTGAGAAAGCGTCGCGACGAACTCGGGTTCTAGATAGAGATCAGGAATTTCCTTTCCCTCGAGCTCAATCGATTGCAGCAACGCGTCTTTGCTTGCGTCTTCAAAGTGCAAAGAAATAGTTTGACCCCCAGCGGTGAGAACGGGGTGACCTTCGGGGATGAGGTAAGAAGGATAGTCCGGTACGCGCAGCGTAAAGGTGAGGTGTTCTCGATCGCCCGAGGGCATTTGAGCGGTGTAGGCGAGGCTTTGAAGGCGCTCTTCGACGTGTTTGCGCGTTTGAGCTGGAGCGATGCGTGAAACATCGGAGTAGATGCGTGTAGGGATAAATTGGTCCTGCTGAAGGAACGCTGTCCTTAATTGGCTGTAAAGTGATCCGATGTAGAGACCGGATGCAGAAATCAGGGCGATAAGTCCACCCCCCCCAAGAATGACCACACGCCTTAATCGCATACTTAACGCGCCCCCAGACCTTGCTTAAGAAAGGTCATTATTATGGAAACTACCTTGACGGGACTCTGCTAGCTCAATAGAAAGTGATCTACATGACACACGTAAAAACATTTAGTTTCAAGGCATTCTTATCAATCGTCGCTTGCGGAGCGTTCTTGATTTCGAGCGGTGCAAAGGCTTTGGAACTAGATTGGTCGGGTCAGTTTCGAGCAGATTACAACTTCATTCACAACTACGCGATGGATAATACTGACGCTGCAAGTGTGTATGATCCTAATCGGGGTGGGACGGGTACTGGCGTAACCCCCGCAATTGCTAATCCCAACGGCTACTATGTTCCTGCTGGCGGTAGCACGGACGCGACCTTTCAGTCTCTTTTCTTGAAACTTCGTCCGAAGATCGTCGTTAACGACAATATCTATATCAAGTCTGAGTTCTGGGTTGGCGATCCTGTTTATGGAATGTTTGGAAATGGTGTTCCTTACTCCACCGATCAACGACAATTTTACTCCAATCAAAATCGCGGCTCGTTCATCACTGCTCAACGTTTTTGGGCCGAGTTCTTGAGCGACATCGGCACGGTTCAAGTCGGTCGTGCGCCTCTACATTGGGGCTTGGGAGTTGTTTGGAACAACGGCGATGGTCTTTGGGATCGCTACGAGTCGACTGCTGACACGATTCGCTTGGTCTCGAAGTTTGGTGCGTTCTCGGTCGTTCCAAGTTTTCAGCTCTATTCTGCTGGCAACAACGTCGGTGGTTCTTGTAACTTTGCGGGCGGCTCTTGCTCTCCTGGACAAGGCAGCGGCGGTGTTTCTGAGTACACGCTGGCTCTCAAATACGAGAACGCGGACGAGGATTTTGAGGCTGGCCTCAATTTTATCAAGCGCCTTGCTGGCGCCAACCAAGACGCCAACCCTGCTGCTTCGGGTGGGTCGGGTTATGTAGGGCCACAGGGCGTTCCCGTGGGGATGAACTACAATATCTGGGACATCTACGCTCGCAAGAAGCTCGGAAGGTTCTCTCTAGCAGTCGAAGTTCCTCTTGTGACGGGAAGTTTGGGTACCAGTGGTGGTGCAGGTATGGATTACTCGACTTACGCTGTGGCTACGGAAATAGGATGGAAACCTAACGAAACGTTCGAAACTCAGGTCAAAGCGGGTCGTGCTCCAGGTCAACCAGCCTTTTCGGGTGCGAATCCTGACAGCTTCAAAGCGTTCTTTTTCAATCCTTCCTATCGTGTTGGGTTGATCATGTTCAATTATCAACTCGCTAACTTCGCTGGACCTAACACGCTCAACAATCCAGGGGTCGGAGCTCAGAATCTTCGTTCGCCTTACGACAATCCGATTGTGAATGCGAACTACCTTGCTTTGACTCAGCTCTTCCATACCGACAAATGGACGTTCAATACAACGTTCATTTATGCGAGAGCGGATCAAACCGCGCTTGCCGGTCAGCGTTTCTACAACACGGTTTCTCGCACCTTGAGTGGAAACGCCGTGAAGGACCAAGGCACTGGTTTGGGTTTCGAGGCCGATATCGGAGCAGCGTTTCAGTGGGATGATTACTTTCAGTTTCGTTTTGATACGGGGGTTTTCCTCCCTGGCAATTACTGGGCATTCTCCAATGCTGCAAATGGCGCGGATAATCTGACGTCGATGGTGTTTGCGGCTTCGGCCAAGGTCGGGATTAGCTTTTAGTCCAACGTCAGGATTTGGATTTTAGGTTTTGGTTTTCGGGCCTGTTTGCAGAGAGCAGACCTAGATCAGACCTATTGCCCGAAACGGGTTTGACACCCTAAGTCATTCGCACTGCCTCAGCAGAGCAGTGCTTCGCCATCAGAAACCTGACGCCCGACACCTGCGTCCCGGCACTTCCTACCCATTGGCCCCACACTGCTCCCATGTCATCCTTCCAAGATGCCACCCGAAGAGGCCTGGACCACCGCATCTGGTGCGATACCTAAGGCCGCGCCTTCCAACGGCGCCCATCCAGCAGAGGTAGTTCCGCTCCATCAGGGCGAGGGTCCACGCGGGGATCCCAACTCATCTGCAGCCAATCAGCCATCTGAAATGTCGCGTCGGTGGGCAAACTGGCGACTTGTTGACCAGCCTTTGGCCGTACAGTTTCTCATCGCAGGTGGGATCGTCGCATTCTTCTCGATCGTGAGTCTGGTGCTGCTCATTCGTCAGGTTGATTCGCAGACAGAGGCTTCTCGATTCGTGCATCAAACTTATCGAGTCAAGACCCGTCTGATTCGCCTTGAGCGCGACTTTGAGCAGCAGAAGACGGCGGTGTTGGCGTTTCTTAGGACCCGCGATCAGAGGAGCCTTAAGAGCGTCGTCCAAGGTCGTAAGCAATGGCAAGAGGAGATGCAGGTCATCGATCAGTTGGTCGTTGCCAAGGAAGAGCGCGATTTTTTGGTCGATCTACAAACCAGCTACCGCAAGTGGTATCAAGTCACCGAACGGATGATTCGATCTCTCGATGCGTTACCGACGGGGGCTGTAACCGTGCTCACCGAGCAGCCAGCTCCAACGATCGATGAAGCAAGTCTCGAGCAGGAACGAGATCTCTTTGATCGGACAGCTCGGATCATCGATCGCTTGCGCGATGCTGGTGACCAGCAGCTCCAGATTCGTGATGCTCGCGAGAAGACAGCGACGCGAGCGACTTTTACGGCGATCGCTGTCTTGAACGTCGTTTTGCTTGTGATCGTCGGTATCGTGCTGGCTAAGCTCTACTTCTCCTTTGCGCGTCCGATCGCGGACTTGTCGGAAACCATGCAGAGGTACGAAGGTGGGGACTTCAAGGCGCGCGTGCGGGTCTCGAACCGCAGTCAAATTGGGTATCTCGAATCCAATTTCAACGAGATGGCCGAGAAAATCGAGGTTATGGTCGCGGATCTGAGGCAACTCGACGTCTTGAAGTCTGAGTTCATCTCAACTGTTTCGCATGAGCTCAGGACCCCGCTTACCTCGATCGGAGGGTATGTGCGGCTCATTATTTCGGGGGATGTCGGTGATATCAGCGAGACACAGCGTGAGTTTCTGCATATCGTGGACACGAATGTCGTTCGCCTCACTCATTTGATCAACGACCTGCTCGATGTTGAGAAGATGGAAGAAGGTAAGGTTCAGCTCGTGAAGGAACCGCTCGACCTGAGCGAAGTGCTCCGTGAGTGTCGAGACACGTTTGGAATCGTCGCCAATCAAAAGAACCTTGAACTCAAATACAATGTGGCCGATGGCCTGCCTCCGGTTTTAGGTGATCGTGGCCGCTTGGTTCAGGTCTTTATGAATCTGATCTCCAACGCGATCAAATATACAATACAAGGATCAGTTTCGATTGAGGCTGAAGAGCGCGAATTCGCGGTTTCCGTGCGTATTCGCGACACTGGCGTTGGGCTTACGCCCGAAGAGAAGGAAAAGCTGTTTCAAAAATTCTATCGCACGCGCTCCGGCCTTACTTCGAGTGAAGGCGGCACGGGTTTGGGGCTCGTGATCGTTCGCGGTTTGGTCGAAGCTCATGGTGGGACGATTGTCGTGGACAGCGTCCCGGGGCAGGGGACTTGCTTCACGCTGACCTTCCCTGCCACGGCTTCGATCGTTAATGTTGAGGAGCTCGTTCAGGTCGCTCCCGACAGCGACGCTGGCCCGGAGTCTCAAGTCTGGCAACGTCCGGTCTGGATCATCGATCCCGACCAGCGCTCAGTCGAGAGCATGACCCGCATACTTGAGGATGCGGGCCCGCAGTTCAAAGGCTACAGCATTTCGGTGGTCAGGTTTGCGAGCATCCACGAAGTGCCAGAAGTAGTATCGGCAGACCAAACGCCTTACCTCGTCGTTGTTGATCCTATCGATGGTGGCGCTGCCCAAGTCATCCCTGCTCTTCGAACGCGAGTGCACAAAACAGTGCCGATATTGGTCGCCAGTTCGTCGGTCGATGCCATCGAGGTCTTTGCTGAGGGCGCCTCGGCGTTGGTTACAAAGCCCATTGGCGAGCGCGAGTTTTTGATCGCGGTCAAAGACCTCATGGGTGGAAAAGGCTGGAGAGTTCTTATCGCCGATCGCAATACGGATCTTCGCATCCTCATCAAACGTTCTCTTGAGCAGCGCGGGTTCATCGTGGATGACGTTGATCGCGGCAGCCAGGTTCTCGCGCGTCTTGATCAAGAGGATTATGATCTTGCGTTGATTGATATGAACTTCAGCGATGTGTCCGGTCCGGATTTGTTGAGAGTCATTAGAAAAGGAGAGCGATTCAAATCGCTTTCCGTGTTTGTTATGTTGGAAGAAGATAAAAACATTCCCACCGAGGCGGACCTTGCTGCGTGGGGAGCCAATGCGTACGTCGGGAAAGACAAAGGCATAGGCGGAATCGTGGATTCCGTTTGCCAGTACCTCGAAGATAGGAAACTGATTGAGCACCCAACCTGAGATTCTGATTGCCGAAGATGAAGAGCATATAGGTAAGCTCATCGTCTTTAAGCTGACTAAAGAAGGCTTTGCCGTGACTCATGCGCGAAATGGTCAGGAAGCGATCAACCTACTGACTTCCAAGGATTGGAAGCTTTTGATTTTGGATGTCATGATGCCCTTGGCGGATGGGTGGCAGGTGCTTAAGGCTGCGAGAGAAAACCCTCAGACGGCCCGGACACCTGTGCTCGTGCTGACTGCAAAGAGCATTCAAACGGATATGGCGAAGTCAGCGGATCTGGGTGCGACCCAGTTTTTAAAAAAACCATTTGAACCGGCGCATCTCGCTGCGCTCGTCAAGAAGCTTGTGGAGGGATAATGGATTGGGACTCGGATCCAGAGCTGAGAGCGATGCGGGATGAGTTTGTCGGTTCCTTTGGAGAGCGTAAGCAGACGCTCACCGCTGCGTGGGCCAAGGTAGCTGCCGCGAAAACGGCAGATGATCGCGCGTCGGCACTTGAAGAAGTGGCATCGGTTGCCCACAAAGTAGCGGGATCGGCGGAGTCGTATGGATTTCCGACGCTCAGTCAGATTGGTGGTGCGATGGATGATCTTTTGAGTTTTGGTTCGATGCCCGCTGGCGCAGATGGAGTGGCTGCATGGGGTACCTATGCTGAGCTATTAGGTGAGGCACTGGGTGAGGCGGCAATCAGCAAAAAAAACCCAGCGAGATTTGAAACGGATCCGAGATTTGAGGTTTTGGCGAAGGAAGCGGCCAAAGCTGCGGAAGAGGCAGAGTGAGGTCGGTACGCAGGTTTCTCGAAACCCTAAACTTGCATCTCGCTCTTACTTTTTCTTCTTCAGCTCCTGAGCTCGCAGCCAAGTCCTGATCTTTTTTAAGTCCGCCTCTTGTACGCCCACGAACGAGATCTTAGCTTCGTAAGGGAACTCCGCCATCATCCCAGGATCGCTTAAGCGATCCGTCTTCAAGACTTTTAACAGCGGCGATCCGATCCCCATGTCCTCAAAGAGCTTGGTCTTCAAAGTAAATGGCATCGCAGGCAGTAACGGAAACGCCAGCCTCATCGTCATCTCGGACTCGCTGACGGAAGAAATGTGGCAGTCGACGCTGATCTCAGCCTGAGATGCTGGACCCGAAACCGGGCTTTCGACCATATGTCGTTTGCCTCCGCCTTTTTTGAGGCAGAGCTCAACTTTATCCAGAAGCAGATGCTCGTCGATCGGTTTGAGAACGTAGTCAGTGACTCCTGCCTCGACCGCTCGCTTGACGTCTTGGCGGTGGCGTTTGCGGGTCAGCATGAGAACAGGGATATGGCACAACTCAGGATGTTTGCGAACGCTTTGAACGAAATCGTAGCCTGTCATAACCGGCATGATCGCATCCGTAATGACACAATCAAAAGGCGTCTGTTCGAGGAATTTCAGCCCTTCTTGGGCGCTTTCACAGGTCGTGACTTCATAGTTTGCTCGAGTCAACATCGCTTTAACGAGATTGAGTACAGCACCTTCGTCATCGATGACGAGAAGGCGAGAAGGTGGAGGTGAGTCAGCAGAGGGGGACGTATTCTCCGACATGGTGTTTATGCTCTGATTTTAGCCGTAGGCCTGAGGCTTGTCATCATTGCACGATGAACTGAGTAAAGAAAACGTCCGTCACAAGTCCGTCGGGATAGACTGCGGAAACGGGCTGCTTCTCTTCGTGCTTAGGGGCGGGAGCCGCTTTGGCTTCTCCACCGTGTCCGCCGCCTCCATGTGCATCGGGTTTAGCTGCGTGAGCATCGCCACCGCCTCCGTGCCCGCCACCACCGCCATGTTCACCCCCACCTCCATGGCCACCGCCCTTTTTGGGCTCCTCATCGGCAGTGCGCATGATCATATGGGCTGTCACGCGATTGACGAGATCCAGGATCTCAGTACGGAGGACGTATCTCCCTTGGACCGTTGCGAGCTCATGAAACGGTTTTTTAGAAAGCGTCGTCAAGAGTCGGTCCATAAGTATAGGTCGCACCTCTTCGATCAGTGCTTTTTGTGCGACGTCCTTGATCTGGATCGAAAAGCCAACGGTCGCGTAGTGGAGCTTGCCTTGAAGTTGGCGTGAAGTACCGTCGTCTGGCTTGGGTGCGGCCGGAGCGGATTCGATATTGACCGTGACTGGTTCGAATACAACCGAACCGGGCGTCGCAGGCGTTGTAGGGACCGCATGCTTAGCGGCCAATCGCTCACGCTCGCTATCCTCAGTGATCGTGGGTCGCTTGTAGAGCATGCGAGTATACACGAGCGTGCCAAGGCCCGCGATGATTGCCAAAGTATTGACGAGCGCAATCAAGAGCGGAGCTTTGGAGCCCTTGGGTGCTGCGGGAGCGCCCGCTTCCGCGTGTGCATCCTTTTCTTCTTTTGCTGCCACGCCTCAATTCTAAAGCCGAAACCCGCGAAGGGGAAGAAGGGAAAATTTGAGTTTTTGTCCCTCAGTACGACATCGAAAATAGAGGTGTGGATAACTCGAAGAAGGAGAAAAGACCCCGGGTCCCCCAAAAGTGGACAGCCATGAGGGTCTTATCTCCGCGTCTAAAGACGAGGCTAGGCTCTAAAAGGCTCGTAGGCAAGTCCCAGGTCATCCGCGACCTGCTTGTACGCTACCTTGCCGCTCAAGATGTTCACACCCTTGCGGAGCGCTTCATCGCGGGTCACCGCTTCGCGCCAGCCTAGGTTCGCGATCATGAGCGCGTACTTGAGCGTCACATTGGTCAGCGCATAGGTCGAGGTGCGAGGCACGGCGCCTGGCATGTTCGGCACGGCGTAGTGGATGATGCCATCTACAGTATAGGTCGGATGTTCGTGACTGGTCGGACGGCAAGTCTCAACGCTTCCACCTTGGTCGACTGCGACGTCAATGATGACGCCGCCGGGTTGCATCTTGGAGACCATGTCGCGGCTCACGAGCTTAGGTGCTTTCGCACCAGGAACGAGAATCGCACCGATGACGAGATCGGCCTGATTTACGCAGCGCTCGATTGTTTCGTTGTTGGAGTAGAGAGTCGTGATCTCGTTTCCAAAAATGTCGGACAAGTAGTCGAGTCTGTGTACGTTGACATCGAGAATGCTGACCTTAGCGCCTAGGCCGACAGCCATTTTTGCAGCATTGACGCCAACGATTCCGCCGCCAAGGACAACCACGCTGGCGCGCTCCACGCCAGTAACGCCGCCGAGGAGCATGCCTTTGCCGCCGTGATCATGTTGCAAGTAAGTCGCGCCGATCTGCGTGGCCATGCGACCTGCGACGGCGCTCATTGGAGCAAGCAGGGGGAGCGATCCGTCCGCGGGCTGAATGGTCTCGTAAGCGATGCCTACGATCTTGCGTTCCATGAGTGCTTTAGTGAGGCGCTCATCAGCAGCGAGATGGAGATAGGTGTAGAGGATCTGGTTCTCGCGAAGCAGAGGGTACTCTTCAGGGAGTGGCTCCTTGACCTTCACGATCATGTCGGCTTTGTCGTAAATTTCTTTGGCGCCTTCGAGAATCGTGGCGCCTGCCTTGCGGTAGTCGTCATCAGTGATGCCAACGCCCATTCCAGCATTGTGTTGCACGATGACTTTGTGCCCGGCTTGGGTCAGGGCGCGCACGCCCGCGATCACCATTCCAACGCGATTTTCTTTGTTCTTAATTTCCTTTGGTACGCCGACGATCATGTTCAGGTTCCTCTTATTACTGGATGCATTCACGAAGTTACGGTCAGGCCGTCGTAGGCCAGAGAGATGCTCTTGGGTAGCTTTTTGTTCCACTTCACATATTCGATTTCGTGTCCCAAGTGAGTCAGAAAAGTGCGTTTCGGGCTCAATCGAGCGACCATCTCCAAGGATTGGTCCATATTAAAATGGGTGCCGTGGGGCTTAAATCTTAGGCAGTCTAAGATCAGAACGGACAACCCCTTGAGGCGCTCAATCGATTCGGGGGATATATAGCTGCAATCCGTAATATAGGCAACCGAATCAATACGGTACCCGATACACTCCTTGGAGCCATGGCTGAGAGAAATCGGGGTGATCGGAACCCCTAGAATATCCAAAGATTGGGCCTGCCCATCGATGAGATGAAACTCGAGCTGCGGAACGCCCCCGCCTTCGACTGGGCCCCGATCAAAGACATAAGGAAACTTGGTGGTTAGCTCGCGTTGCGTCCATTCGTTACCGTAGGCCGGAATGGTCGCTTTTTGGATGAAGTTATAGGCTCGCACCTCATCTAGACCCAGGGTGTGATCTGCATGGGGGTGGGTGAAGAGGATCGCATCGACTCGGTCGAGTTTATGCTTCAAAGCCTGTTGACGTAGGTCCGTTGCCGTGTCGATGAGTATGCTTTTGCCCCTGGTTTTGAGCCAGGCGGAAGCACGCAGGCGCTTGTTGCGCGGGTGCCTTGAGCGGCAGGTATCGCATCGACAAGTGATGACTGGCGTGCCCGTTGAAGCGCCGCAACCGAGAATAGTGATCTCAACTTTTGGATGATTGGGCTTAGCCATGCGAGGATTAGGCTTTGCGTTGTCGCATGATTTCCTACGATCAGGTAGCAGAAAAAGTCATTCATAATCAGGAGAGTTGCGTCGTCCGTGATGGGTGAAGATTCTGCATCACAGCAAGTAGAACGTTGCTAAAGTGATTTATTTTTCACGACGAGTTGGTCTAGATTGGCCGTCTCTTAGGGGGCTGAATCCAGATGAAAAAATATCTGATCGTGTTTTGCTTTTCTTTATTGGCTTGCGGCTTTGAAGCGAATGCTTGTGGGAATATCAATGTGCCAAAAGAGAATGTGCATATGCCGCTTCTCTCTAGCCCGCTAGACCTTTTAGATTCTGGAAGCAAGCCACTTCGACGTGAGGCTTTGCATGGGGCTGTGTTTGTGTTGCACGGGAACTTCGATGATCCAGCGTCTCAGTGGGATTTCTCCACTCCGCATGGAGAAGCGAAGTTTTTTCGCATAGCCAGGGAGCTCGAGTTGATTCGCAATCAAGCTCTTCCTCAAGGGGCAGGTTTTTATCGGTTTGGAGGATATGAGCTTGGCAACCTAGAGCTGATTTTGGATCGCGCGACTTGGGATGAAGTGAATCAGCTGCCTCAGGTTGAGGAAAAAACCGTCGATATCTCTTCTGGGAAAACAGGGGTCGGAATCCTGGACTGGGTTGCCATGGAACTCCTTGCGACAAAGTTAAAGATACGCAGTTGGTTCGATCGCCGACCCGGTTCGGAAATCTCGGGTGGGCGCACCTACTTCAGATTTGATCGATTTTGGATCTATCATCTCTCTTTGGTAGAGAGTCTAAAGAAGCGGACGGGAGTAGTGAGTGCCAATATCAACTCCGCCTTTTGCACTCCTAGGCCACAGCTCATTCAGTGGGTGGGAGACTCGACTTATGTGTATAAAGCCCCTTCCACTGGAATCCAGCAGAGGTTTTTCGTCGATCTAGAAGCGGGGACAGTGAAGGCTCTTTAGCGTCATTCGTCAATCATTGGAGAAGCCAGGTCCCCATAACGCGGAGAGAATGTAGTCCTTGAAGTCCTTTGGGACATAGTCCGGGGCATGGGTATCCAGGCATTTATGGACGGAGGGGCTAGTTTTTGTGCGTAAATATTCTCGATTGAGGCGGCCTATCCCAAGAGGGGGTGGCTCGCAAACCTTGTGCGTTTGCTTTCTGTCTTAATCGCTTTGCCACCTCAAAAAGCTAGCTGATCAAGTAGAGCGCGAGGTTCTTTTGATGACGATCTCAGCTCACGATGCGTTACGTAGACAAGGTCCCATCTTCCTCTTGGCCACCTCAACTGCCTGCGTGTACAACTAACGTATGCGGATCTTTTCTCTGCTTGCGTACTTTGCCCCGCTCGTCGCGCTCCTTCTCTCCTCGGCCTCTTGCCGCGACGGTAAAGGCACGGTCAACGGACTGGGTATCAGCCTGTCGCTCGAACGGCGCACGCTATCGAATGGGCTCACTGTGATTTTTGTCGAGGACCACACCGTACCCATCGTGAGCTACCAAACCTGGTATCGCGTGGGCTCGGTCGATGAGAAGCCAGGGATCACGGGGATCTCACATCTTTTTGAGCACCTCATGTTCAAAGGCACTGCCAAATACCCGGCCAAAGAGTTCTTCAGGCAGCTTGAAGCTAAGGGCGCCGAAGTCAATGCTTTTACGACCCGTGACTACACGGTCTACTACGAGAACATGGTCCCCGATCTGCTTGAACGCGCCATCGATATGGAGTCCGATCGCATGGCAAATCTCACCGTAAGTGATGAGATCCTGAATATCGAGAAAGCGGTTGTGTTCGAGGAGCGCAAGATGCGCACGGATAATTTGCCCGAGGGGCGGATGCAGGAGGCGCTCTGGCAGATGGCGTTTCATTCGCATCCTTACCAATGGCCTGTAATTGGATATCCTCAAGATTTGCTTTCTATCTCAACCGAGCAGTTGCAGGCCTATTTCAAGGAGCACTATCACCCCGCCAATGCCGCGATTATTGTCGTGGGAGATTTCAAAACGGAGCCAACCTTTAAGCTGCTTAATCAGTACTATGGCAAGATTCCCGCGAGGCCGAGACCCAAGCGTAAGGTCGTGGATGAGCCGGAGCAGAAAGAAGAGCGTAGGTTGGTGTTGCGCGACAAAGTCGCCTCCGAGCGTTTCGCGCAGGCATACCATGTGTCGGCCGCTCTTAACGACGACTCGTATGCGCTCGATGTCTTGGCGAACATCTTGTTCGAAGGCACGAGTTCTCGAGCCTATCGCAAACTCGTTGAAGAAAAGGACGTCGTGGCTGAGATCTCAGGGTCGGCCTTCACCCCGACGTATCCGGGCCTGTTCATCATTAGTGGAACTCTCAAAGGCGGCGTTCGCACGGAGGCTGCCGAGAAGCTCCTCGACGAGCTGATCAAGGAAGCGCAAGAAAAAGACGTGACTGAAGAGGAGATTAAGATCGCCGTGAGGCAGCTCACCGTTCAGTTGGTCGATAGCGTGCGCACTCCTCACGGTCTGGGGCAACTCATCGGTACTGTGCAGATGATCTTTGAGGACCCGCAGCGATTCGCAGACGACCTGGCCAAATACACTCAAGTGAAAGCAAAGGATGTGAGGCGCGTGGCTCAAAAATACCTTCATCCCAATAATCGATCGATCGTGACGCTTGTGCCTCAAGTGGTGGTGGATCAATGAGTACGGGAGCAAACCAATTGAAACAAGGTGGGTGCGACGGAGCATGGAAATTTCCCGAATTGCGAACTTTTGGGGGGCTCAGCTCATCTGAGTGGTCAAAAAATTCGCTTTCAACGAACTTTTCGACCGCGCGACGTATGTCCATGTTGGGTTTGGCATCGATGATCTTTGCCACTTTCTTCGCCTACAGCGCATCCGCAAAAGTGAACGTACAGCTCCCCGTCCCGCAGCAGGAGACTCTGCCCAACGGACTGCAGCTCGTCTGGTTTCTCAGTGATCATCTGCCAGTCATCGATTTGGCGTTGATGGTGAAGTCGGGAGATCGCGACGCCGCCGGCGGCAAGTCGGGGACCGCGGAGCTTGTAGCCGCCACGCTGGATCGGGGAGCCGCGGGCATGACTGCCCAGCAAGTCGCGCGCGCAACCGAGACATTGGGGGCGACCCGATATGCCGCCTCGGATGAGGACACGTTCAGTATTGGGATGCACGGGCTTGCCCCCGATGCGCCAGTGCTTCTTGAGTTGCTCGCGAAGATCGGGCTTCGTCCGGATTTTCCAGAGATCGAGGTCAAGCGCGAGCATGCGCGCCTTCTGGATCGATGGCACCATCTCGCTGATTACGGCGAAACTTTGGTCAGCGTGGCTTTTCACCGCCAACTGACCAACGGGACATCGTATGCGCGCGGCAGCTTTTGGTCGGCTAAGGAGTTCCGGGGAGTCACGCGAGAAGACGTGGTCGGATTTCACAAGAAACACTTCACCCCTAAAAATGCCGTTCTCATGGTCGTCGGACGTGTGGATAAGACGGCTTTTCGCGAGCAAGTTCTCAGGCTTTTCGGGACGCCTGAGGCATGGACGGGAGAAGTCCCCAAGCGCGACTGGAAAAAGTACACCGACAAGCGCCTGCCTGTTCACAAGAAGGGGGCGATCCTGCTCGTTGACCGCCCGAGCCTCACGCAAGCGCAGGTGAGAATGGGATTTCAGGCACCGCCATTGACCTCGCCGGATCACTACGCCTTGGTCGTCGCCAATGCGCTGCTGGGCGAGTACTTCAATAGCCGCCTCAATGCTTTGATTCGCGACAAATTGGGCCTTACTTACGGTATTGGGAGCTCGTTTGCGTACAGCAAGGATTTTTCTAGCTTCACGATCACGTCATCCACGCGCAACGAAAGTGTAGGCCAACTCATCCACAAGTCTATCGACGTCTTAAAGGATCTTCGCCGCGGACCAGTGCCTGCAGAAGAAGTGCAGATGGCAAAAGAATACCTTCAGGGAGGATTCCCGCTGGGTACCGCTACGCTGAGCGCGGTCGCCTCGCGTTGGCTGTCGGGCTACATCTTTGACCGGGGTCCCGGGTATCTCAATGAATTCGTGCCGATGGTGGAATCGGTCACCGTCGAGCAGGTCATTGCAGCGGTAGTGAAGTATCTGGATCCGAGCAAGCTGATAGTGACGGTGGTGGGTGATGCAAAAGAAGTGTCCAAGAGCTTGGCTGAGGCGTCGTTGAAGCCAGTGCTTAGGGTAACCGTTGATCAGCTGATGTAATCCATCCCTGTGTGTGGTGGGGTCGCCCCCGCGGCTTTTCCCGATGAACTCATTGGCGACACCTCAGTTGGCCGAGCCCACCTGGGCTAGGCTCTCCAGTCACTTCTAGCGATTGACTTGTTTCAGACAAGAGTGATAGTGGATTATTTGTGTTTTATTTAAATTGGAGATTTTGACTATGAAAATGGCGCAATTTTGGACCCCTCTGTTGTTCGTCTTGTCCGCTTTGCCAGCTTTCGCGAGCGAGCAGATGGAGGCTACAGCCCTGGTCGCTCCTGCCGGGACAGTCTATGTAAAACCGGCTGTGGGTCGGCTTCAATCGGTTCGCAATCTTTCGACGGGCGGAAGCGAAGCCGTGGTTCTGGTGATGATGCGCAACTGTGGCAACACCTGGGGGCCGCTGAGCTACACGGTGGTGCCCGCGGCGGATGGCACGAACTCAATCTTTGTGATGGGTATGGAATTCATCTCGCCCTCGTCTTTGGGTCCATGCACAAGTGGAGTCGAGAGGCGTGAGTTGATCGTACCACTCACGAACGCTGCCTCGTTCGATCAAGTTCGAGTGCGATTTGTGGGTACGAGCCAAGGCTGAGGCTTTAGAGCCAATAAGCGATTCCCAGATTGATGTTGAAGTACATCACTGGGAGGCGGCCATACTGTCCTTTGAGATCGCCCGTGCTGTCTAGGGTTCCCCACGTCAAAGAAGGGGCAAACTCAACGGACCAGGGACTGTTTCGGCCGAGCTGGTATTGAAGTCCGGCGTCGATCGAGATCATTGTCGATGAAAAGGCGATTTTGTTTACGGAATCGTTGAACTTTCCAAAGGTCAGGCCTACCCGCATGCTTTCGCTGAGCAGGGGTAAGAAGTTGGGAAATGCCTTGCCGTGAACAGAGATGCCTGGCCCGTATGTAAGGTAGTTCCACGGCTCCTTGAATCCACGCGGACGGTTGATTTCGGAGTCAATATTCACAGTTGAAGCAAAGTTAGTGGAAACGTCTCTTTCCAAAGGGTCAGGCTGGGGGAAAATCGTTCCAAAGTCAGTCTTCACATAGCTCAATTTGAGGTCAAACCCTAAGAAGCTCTTTCGCTGAAAACCTACAGCGAGCGAACCCCCCCACTGCCGTCTCGTCTCGAGGCCCGTAAGCGCACCAAATTTGACCCAGAGCTTGCGCCCCGAGAAGACCTGATGGGGCAGGGTGTCCTCTACTGCTTGCGATGAGGCGCTACCTAAAACCGATAGAAGAATCCACATGATCAACAGTCTCACAGCATGTCTCCCGGCAGATGATCGGCGCCGATCAACGTTGCTAACCCCAGCTTGGCCGTAAAGTGGTTAAGAGCGGCGTCTTTGAAGCTAAGCTCAGCTTGGCGCGCTTGAGTTAGGGCGTCTCGAAGCTCCAGACGTGGGATGCGCCTATTGGGCATTTCTCCCACGAGTTTCTCGAGGAGCTCGGCAGTGGTTTCTGCCACTGTTTTTTGATTCTCGATCGTCGCTTCTTGCACGACCGTGGCTTCGATGAGATTTCGGATTAAGATGAGGTCATCGGATTTTCTTTGCGTGTAGCTGAGCTCCGCGAGATCTCGTGCATTCCTTGCCTGGGCCATCGTGCGGCCGTTGATGATCCCTCCAGGGCCGATGATAGGGATCGAAAGTGAGATGGATGCGCTGATATTGATGTTTCCGTCAGGTGAGGTTCCGGTCGAAAGCGCTTGAGAGGAGCCGTAGTAGGCATTGCCATAAGATAGGACCAAGCCGCTGAGAGCGATCTTAGGCAGGGGCAATCTGTTTTTTTCCGCAAGGTCGAGCGCCATCGAGGCATTGTTGACAGAGAGGCGAGCGTCTCTGATCGAGGGAGACTCGCTCTCATAGATCTTGATGGCTTCAGCTAATGTGAGTCGCAGCTTTACATAGGGGAGCTCAGTGGTTAAGCGGTACTGAGTATCGTTTGGGTCTCCCAAAAGTTGGTTGAGTGCCCAGAGGCTTGATTTAATATTCCTGGCTGTCTCGCTGTTCTGGGTTTTAGCGTTCAGGAGGTCGACATTGGCGGAGGAAACGTCGCTATCCGAGGACTTCCCGATCCTTCTGCCTGATTTAACGACATTGTAGATGGCTTCTGAGATGACGACGGATCGGTTGGCTGCATCGAGTTTTTCTTGATCAATAAAGAGTCTGAAGTAGGCGCCAGCTACTGCAAATCTCACTGCTCTTTCTTGCTCGCGATACCTCTGTTTCTCGCGTTCAAACGCAAGAGATGCCATGTCGTAGGTGATTCTATCCTTCCACGAATTGAACAAAGTGTAGCTGCCTAGATTGAGTTCGATGACGGATCTTGGGTATCCTTTCGCGTGCCCTGGAGGGCCTGCTTGATCAGCGGGTGTTTGAGTAAGGTGAGTCAGTGTGTAGTTAGACGCGCTGGATAGATTGAGATTCACGGAAGGGAGAAACATCGCATCCCATGCGTTATCGAAGTTCATTTTGGCGTTATCGAAGTTGATGCGAAGGTTCTGCATCGCAAAATTCTTATCAAGAGCTCTTTTGACTGCCTCAGCATAGGAGAGTTGGTCAGTGCGAACTGCGGGCGCGCGCGCCTTGGGCGCTCCCACGGCAAAGCGAGGTGCTGAGTGCAGTAGGGCAATGGCCGCGCATAGTAGAGAAATCGACTGGTATCTTTTCATGAAGCGAATTCATGTTTAAGTGTATTTTCATTGCGAAAATTGAGAAATGGGCAAAAAAAACCTCTGCACCTCCTCAATGCAATTCGGTACAATCTGGGACATGCGCCTCTGGATCGGATTAGCATCGATGAGCTTGGGGATGTTCCTTTCTATTGGAGTGCGACTTGCTGGTGCAGCCATGACATGCCCTCAATGCGAGGCAATTACTGCCCAGATCGGATTGCAAGAGGCCTATAAACGGCAGATGACAGATCTAGTGGCAAAGAATCGCGAAGCGCTCGCCAAGCTCGACAAGGGCGAGACTTCGAGGCGAATCAAGATCAACTCGAATATCCTTGTGGCTTCGTTGAATAATGAAGCGGCTCAGAATCAGATTGCTTCGCTTGTGAGGGATATGGGGACTCCAGAATGCAAGGCTTGCGCAGTGAAGACAGTGGGCGACCCTAAGAGGGCTAAATAGATGTTGGGAAAATCCAATCGTAAACTAAAGAATATTCTCATCAATCCTTCTTATCAGCTCCGGTATACATTCTGGGTGACGGCGACTGGCGGGTTGTTAGTGCTGATCAATTCGCTTATTTTTTACTTATTTGTGCGTGAGAACTATTCAACATTGGTTGATTTGGGGCCTATGAGCCCCGAGGCCAAGCTGCAGCTTTATCAGGAGTTGAACGAGATTATTCTCTATCTCGGAGTGCTTTCGGTGTTGTTTTTGGTGGTGGTGTCTGTTTTTGGGGTTCTCATGTCTCATAGGACGGCTGGGCCCATGTTTCACTTCAAGAAGGTTTTTGCCGCAATTGCCGGCGGAGACTTAAGTGCGCGAGTGAAGCTGAGGCCGAAAGATGACTTTCAGGATGTTGCCGACTCGTTCAATGAGATGATCGACAAGTTGAGCGCCAGAAAATAAAAGGGCCCCCGAAGCAGTGCTTGGGAGGACCTAACTGCTATCCGTCGTTCCGTTCAAAGTAGAACGCTTTTACTTTGCTGAAGCACCCGTTTCCATATTGCACTTGCCCTCAAAATAAGCGCCAAACTCGAGCTTAAGCGACGGCGTTTGGATATCGCCTACCACCCGGCCAGTCCCAGAGATCAGGACGCGGGTTTTAGCGCGCACATTACCCTGAACAAAGCCATCAATCAGCAGCGTATCCGCGTGGACTTCTCCCTCAATCAGAGCGCTCTCTGCCAGGATCAGGGTGCTGCCATCGCGTGCGTGGGCCTCTCCCCGCAAAGTGCCGTGAAAGCGAGTTACTTGGTCGAAGATCATCTTGCCTTCGATGCGAGTGCCTTCTGCGATGATGTTGATTGAGGATTCGTGCGGAGTATTCACTATTGGTCGACCCCTGGTTCGATGATGTCGTTGCCCGAGGCACTGGGTGTGGCACTGCCCGAGGGCTTAGCCGCCTCAGAGGGCTTGATGGGTGAAGAAGTGCTGGGGATTACCCCTGGTTTGTGGGCAGCGGGAACTTCGGGAATGAGATGGTGCGAAAGAATGAGCTGCGATGAATCGTTGAGGATGAGGATCTCTACTGACTTAAGTTGATTTGTCGTCCTGACTGGGCCGAACTCGGCCTTCACTTCTCGAAAGCGACTTACAGAAAACGTTTCGCCACGATCAGGATTGACTAACGACTCGCCAGGCTCGGCAGAGAGGACTCCTTCGGGATAAGCAAAGAGGGATTCTGTCCCGCGTGCAAGGATGATGATGCGTCCTTGTTGGGGTGTGCCGCCTCCCGCTCCGGAGTGCTGAATGTTGAAACTGACGGCTAGGCTCTTGCCGCGCCAACGTGCTCGAGGCTGAGTCAGCGTGATGGGTAGGGCGCTGGCATTGGCTCTGAGGTCTTGGACCGAGCGAGGAAAAGCGCTAAAAAGGGTGGGTGGACCACTAGTCGCGATCGGAGTGATAGGAGCACTGGCCATTGGAGCCGGCGTGACCGTAACGGTAACAGTGGGAGCGGGGACTGGTGCTGAGCCAGCCACTAAGGGAGTTTGGGGCAATGGCTTAGTTGCGGGAGTTTGGGACTCTTGAGTAGCTCGAGTCTTCATTTTGAGCTCGCTGATCTCCTGCTCGAGGTCGCTTACGTGCGTTGGATCTGTTCGATGAGCGGCGCGATAGAATTTAATAGCGAGAAAGCTCGCAATTAACGTCAAAAAAATGACGGTCCCAAAAACAAAACCTACGCGGGAAATCCAGGCAAGTGGGACTTGGAATGATCGCGCAGCAAAATTGTCTTTGAATACGAGGATGCTGACCTCCGAACGGGACTCGTGACGGGTAGGAGTATCGGATGGGTTTGAGCTCATTGTCGTTTGAAAACGTTAGCGTTTTAGAAATTGGGTGTCAACTTAAGCGCTGGTTTTGCCGAACAAGTTAGAGATGAAGGTCCTTCTCTTTAATCCGCATCTTCATGCTGAGCACCCGATGATCGCCGAGCTGCAGAAAGGCGGCCTCGCGGTCTTGTTGCCCAGCACGCCAGAAGAAGCCAAACAAATGCTCAAGCTCCACGGAGCGAGCATTGATCTGGCGGTGATCCATCGCGAAGAAGCGACGGGTCAAAGCGGCGAGAGGGGACTCAAGTTTGTTGGCCGCATGAGAGAGGATCCGATGCAAAAGGATCTTCCGTTTATTGTGACCTCTCATGTTTGGGGAGACGCGGAATTTGCCCGTCACCAAGACTCACCGCAAGGTGCGAATGCGTATCTTCGCTGGCCCTTTGAAGCCAAGGCTCTGCTGGGTTTGGTTGAGGCGATATTTGGAGAACCGCCCAGCGCCAGTGTCTCGATTGCGACTCACGCGACCGGATCGATGGGCTCTGTCGAGATCCCTTCGGCTCGAACGAACCGAACGCAGAGCACTCCCTCTCCGCCTAAGATTGATCCAAAAAGCCGAGATATTGCGGGTGGCGGTAGTGTCGTTCTAGAGGATCCTACGACTTTCTCGGGAGTGGAGAGAAGCGACAAAAGCAATTCCTCGATTCAGCTCGAAGCGCCGTCAAGCGAGGTACCGTCGAACGAGGTCGAGGCGCCTGAGTCACTGACGATGACGGGCTTTACGATCGAGCCCCCTGCGGATGCAACGCGAGTAGAGTTATCGGATGTGAGCCGAGTTGAGCTCAAAGACCCAGCTTCGGTGCTGCCGCAAAATGAATCGACTCGAATTGAGAAGCTGGGCACGAGCGCGGAGCTTCCTGTTTTTCAGGAAAAACATCGAGCTTCGGCTGTAGAAGCCTATACGGCTCCGGAACCGCATGCTGGACCCTCTGTTCCAGATACAGAGGCCCTGCAAGAGATGCCCTACCTTTACGGCCGCTCCAGAAGCGCAGGTATGGATCCGTCTGTTGCGTTCGCGCAGCCGAGTGGAGATGCAGTGGTTCCGGGGGGAGCCGCTCAGTCTCCTGACATTGATACGCTCAAAAAATATCTGCTTCTCCGTGAGCAGGACGTTGCCGTTCTCTCGACCCAGCTCAGGGCAACTCAAGAACAGGTAAAGAAGGTTGAGTCGGAGCTTCGCGCCTCCAAGGGCGCGGTGGCTGAGTTGACCCATGTCTCCTCTGAGCAGCGAAAGAAACTAGAAGAGTTCGATCGCGAGAAAGCGATGCAGGTCGAGAGCCTTCAGGGAGAAGTCAGCGAGTTGAGGTTTCAACTCAAGGCGCGCATCGACAAAGCGCGTCTGCTCGAGGCGCAAATGCGCGAGACTGGCGACGAAATGGAACGCCTCAAGGAGCGCGTTCGTGTCGACATCCGCAAGATTCGAGTTCGAGAAAAAGAGTTAGAAAATAGGCTAGAAATCGTAAAAAAAGATTCAGAAGCTCTGATCTCCGCTCGCGAGACCAAGATTATTGAGCTCAAGCGAAAGCTGGATCTCATCGAGTTTAATATGGACTTGCTGCAAGACAAGTTCTCTCGCGAGAAGCAAGTCTCGGGCAAGCTCAAGGATCGGCTGAGCAAGGCGGCCCAAGTGGTGCGCGTTGCAGGCGGACTGCTCGATACTCCTGGCGGCGCTGCCCAGCTCGCGGCAGCACTCAGTACGGATGACAAAGAAGCGGTTTAGCTTTCGGTGAGCGCTTCTCCATGTTGGCTCAAATCAAGACCGATGCGTTCTTGTTCTTCATCTACTCGAAGGGGGATAAGCAAATCCGTAATGCGGTAGATCGCCCAGGCCCCACCAAAGCTGAATACGCTCACGATGAGGAGCGCGACGAGGTGAGTGGCCAGCAATGCCGTGCCACCTCCGGTGAGAAGGCCCCCTTCACGAGCGAAAAACGCAGTGGCGACCATTCCAAACATGCCTCCCACACCGTGACAGGGAAACACATCGAGCGTATCGTCAATCGTTGTTTTTGAGCGCCAATGCACCGCTAAGTTGCTGACGACCGCCGCGAGTGCGCCAATCCAAAGGCTTGCACCGACATCAACGTATCCGGCTGCAGGGGTGATCGCGACTAGCCCGACGACAGCTCCGATGCCAGCGCCCATCGCGGTGGGTTTGCGCCCTCTCAGGGCGTCAAATCCGAGCCACGCGAGCATGGCGGCTGCGGACGCCGTGTTGGTTGTCAGAAACGCGCCTACTGCAGTTGCGTTGGCCGCGAGCGCTGAGCCTGCATTGAATCCAAACCATCCAAACCAGAGCATGCCCGTGCCCAGCAGGACGAAGGGGATGTTAGCGGGTGTACCCGCAGCGGCGTCAGGTTGCTTGCGTCGGCCCATCGTGATTGCTCCTGCGAGTGCGGCAAGCCCCGCTGACATGTGCACGACCGTTCCGCCGGCAAAGTCGAGGACACCCATATGACGAAGAAAGCCCTGGGGGTGCCATGTCCAGTGAGCGAGGGGTGCGTAGATGAAGATGCTGAACAAGCAGAGAAACAGAAGATAGGCCGAGAACCTGACCCGCTCAGCAAATGCCCCAGTTGTAAGAGCTGGGGTAATGATAGCGAACTTGAGTTGAAAAAGCGCGAAAAGCCCAAGTGGAATCGTGGGTGAGAGCTCCGCATGAGGCGCGCCTCCTACCCCGTGAAACATGTAGTAAGTAAATGGGTTGCCAATGAGGCCGTGAAAACTTTCGCCAAAAGCCAGGCTAAAGCCCACGATTACCCATAGGACGCTAACTACTCCCATGGCGATGTAGCTTTGAAGCAAGGTTGAAATGACGTTCTTGCGTTGGACCATTCCTCCGTAGAAGAAAGAAAGCCCTGGGGTCATCAGAAAGACAAGGGCTGTGGCTGTAAGCATCCAAGCTGTATCGCCTGCGTTGATGGGGGGCATAGAGGTAGGCATTGATGGACTCCATTTCTCAGGCCAGTGGGTTTAACGTGTCACCGACAGCCACATGGACAAATGATCATGCAAATGAATCGCCGCGCCTAGGGGGCTCTAAAAATATAAGGCGGGTAGAGAGTACCCAGGTTGGAGCCAAATTGTCTGGTTCGACACGGCGAGCGATTTCGAAATGGAACCAGTCCCTACTTGTAATCGGGGTGCTTGATTTGGCGCTTAAGGCTGGGACAGGCCGGGACTGGATCAAACCAAAGACTAGGAAAACTTTTCCGAGCAGGGAAGCTCAGCCTAGATGATAGAATCGAAGGTCTATGGTTTTGTCGTACCAGGTCCTTCTGATTGAGGAAGACCTCAAGCAAACCGAACTCTACGCGGATCTGATTCGAGAAGTCGCTGACTGTCGCGTCGACGTGATGTCTCGGATGGAGACAGCGTTTGATTGGATTGCTCGCTCGAACTACCAACTAGTCGTGATCGATATCTCGTCAATTCCTGGTCAAGATGGGCTAGCGCTTCTGGAGCAGATTAAGCGCATCAGCCCCGTGACAAGCGTCATCCTGATCTCTGAAACCGCGACCGTTGAGCAAGCCGTGGCCTCGATCCGAATGGGTGCAGAGGATTATCTCAAGAAACCTTTCAATCTCGAGTCGTTTCAGCTTGCCGTAAAACGGGGTTTGGATCGCAAGACGGTTTTTGGCGAGAACTCCGGGGCATCAAGCTTCTTGAATCTATTGAACAGCTGCCAGATGGTGTCCGCATCATTTGAGCAAAAGAAGATCTTTGGCATCATTCGTGCGTATCTCGAACGGGAGCTCAAGTGTGGGCACTCTGCGGTCTTTGGCCTCAAGAAGCGGGTGGAGGAAGCGGATCCTTCCGCCGCTCGGATCGAGATCCTGCGCCTTGAGTTTGATGACCCAGGCGTTCTGAATCGAGGGGGCGAGCGCGCGCCCGATCGCGCGATGGATGAGATTCTCGATATTGCGCTTCAAGCATCCAACCCGCTCCCCAGGATGGCAGAAAGTGGTGAGTTTTATCGATTCGTCGAGCGAGGTCAATTGACTCCAGGCTTATTTATCTTCAGATTTCAATGCGCGGGTCCCCAGGATTATTTCTTGGTTTGTCTTTCGCCGATTCGCCCCCTTTCGATCGAAGCGTTTGAGAGTCGTCTCAAGATGCTCAAGGCTCAGATCGAAGTGACTGGCAAAAACATCGAAGAGTACCAGGGCGTGCAGCAGCTCGTGTATGTCGACGACGCAACAGGCCTGTACAACACGCGATACCTGCACAGTGTCTTGGATCGTGAGATTGCGCAGGCGCAGACAACGGGCAGGTCGTTCGCTGTTCTTTTCGTCGACGCTGACAAGTTCAAGGGTGTCAACGATGCGCATGGGCATTTGGTGGGTACCAAGCTTCTCAACGAATTGGGCGAACAGCTCAAAAAGCTTGTGCGTGGCAAAGATACTGTGTTTCGCTACGGCGGAGATGAGTTCGTGGCTGTGCTTTCTCCCTGTGATCTGGTCACCGCAAAAACGGTTGCCGAGCGCATCCGAGTGTCGGTCGAGAAGCATGCTTTCATCGCGGATGAAGGGCTTAACCTTCACTTCACAGTATCGATCGGCGTCGCGCTTTTTCCGGACCATGCGGATTCGAAGCAGGCTGTTATCGATGCCGCGGACCATGCTATGTATGGTTCAAAGAAAACCACGCGCAACAGCGTGACGATCGCGGAGATGAAGCCAAAAAAAGCTGCTAACCCAGCGCCTGCTGCGGCTTCCGCTGCCAATGCGCCCGTGAAGCTTGCTGCTGTCCAAGCCCCAAATAAGAAACCTGGCAAAGAGGGAGCAGGTGGCTGATTCACGGCCCACCTACAAGCTGGTAGTCAGTGACTTTCACCTCGGTAAGGGGCGCTACTTCGCCGATGGCACGCGCAATATCCTCGAAGATTTCGTCTATGACCGCGAGTTTGCCGAGTTTCTCTCCTACCATCGCACGGGCGATTTTGCTGAAGCCGATGTCGAGTTGATCTTAAACGGCGACATCCTCAATTTGCTTCAGATGGACACTTATGGTGTGCACACGCATCTGATGACGGAGCGGAGCGTGGCTCGCGCGGTCGAGAAGATCGTGGCCGGACATCCGGACTTTTTTCTGGGCCTTAGGCGTTTTGCGGCCACTCCTCATCACCGCGTCTCCTATGTCGTGGGCAACCACGACGCGGGCATGCTTTTCGAGGCCGCTCGCAAAGTCTTTAGCGAAGCGGTGGGGGCACCGGTCGATTTTCATGACGTTTCCCACGAGTTCGACGGCATCTACGTCGAGCATGGGCAGCAGTACGAGCGCTTTGCGGGTATCGACATGGATCGGCCTTTTATCACGCGTGGCCTGCCCGAGCCTGTACTGAACTTGCCCTGGGGCTCTCTCTATGTCGCAGTCATGTTGCCAAAGCTCAAGCAGGAGCGGCCGCACGTCGATAAAGTGCGTCCGTTTCCGGTGTTTCTGCGATGGGTGATCATTCATGATCTTTGGTGGGGGATTAAGGCGTTTTTCCGTACGGCGCGATTCATAGTGGATACAATTTTATTGAGGCGCCGGTACCAAATCAGTCAAGGCGTGCGTGCGACTCTCGGGCTTCTCAAGGAGATCTCGCTCTACCCTAATTACGACAAGATCGCGTTTCGAATTCTCGAGGAGAATGAACATATCAATACAGTCATATTTGGTCACACTCACATCCTTCGCTACAGGCAATGGCGCGAGGGTAAGGAGTACTTCAATGAAGGAACCTGGAACGAAGCGACCAATCTCGATCTCGACGATTACGGCAGACAGACTCGGTTGACCTACGCGTACATCGAATACCCGACTGCCGGATCCATCTCAGGCACGAGACCTCAGGTGCGGATCAAACAGTGGCATGGGGCGTGGCGGCCGGAGTCGGATCTGCTGATCTAGTCTGCGTCGATCCACACGCCGACTTTGGCGCCTGGATCGAGTTTTGGCGGAGTGTTCGCTTGAATGGGTGCTTCAATTTTTGGTTCTGGTTTGACTTCGGACGGAGCCTTGGTGGTTTGATCCTTGGGTTTTCTAGATTGGGCTCGTGCCTCGGCTTTGGCAAGGGCTTCTGCCTCAGCTTTGAGCTGGGCTCTCTCGGCTTCTACTGCTCCTGGCTCACCAACCATCATTGCCCTAATCAGTCGCTCTTCCTTTTCGGCATTCTCGGAGTTCGACGCCTGGATTCGGTCTTTTTCTAACTTTGTCAGCTCTTGAGCGCTCTCGTCAGCGGTTGCCTTGTCGTCGCCACTTGAGTCTGACCCTGCAGAAGCGCTACGGCCGGCGTCACGATGAGGTGACGGACCGGCCGCAGTTTTGTTTTGCTTGATGGGCTTTCCAGAGATGATGATTTCTCTAGAGAAATCGCGTTCAATACTGCCTTTTACTTCAGTGGTAGGCTTTTTTTTTCAGCCGATTTCGATGGTTGAGGAGGTCCCACAAAATCAGAATCTTGCTGTACCGACGGAGTGACAGTGGGCGTGACAGTTCCAGGCGTAGGATCTACCGCAGGTTGAGGAGTAGGGGCAGGATCCACTACAGGCTGAGGGTCCACAGCAGGCTGAGGAGTAGGGGGCGTGTGCGCCTTGGTCAGATCGAGGGTTGCGCTATCGATTCCTTCCTTCGTTTCGAAGGTCAGAGTCAGCTTTTTCCCGCCGTTACTAATGTCGGTGAACGCGCCTTCGTAGTCTCCTACGATGGGACGTCTGCTGGCATCAGGGGATTTTTTGAAAACACTGAGTTTGAACTTTCCTTTCATTCCAGGCGCGGTCGGATAATTGCCTGTGATCCGAACTCCTTCTTTTGGTGATTCGGCGCCCATCCAGAAGGTGAACCGATAAGATTCCCTTTTATTGTCGCCATCGCGCACCTCAAAGACTTTGAGTAATGCGGTCATCGCTGCTTGATTCTTGAGGACTTCGACGGCGGCAGACTGAGGTGATTCTTTTGCTGGGGCGTTTTCTGAAGCCTTTATGCTCAAGGACTCATGAGATAGGCGCTTCTGTAGCACTGTGATGACAGCGCGGCCGCCTTTTAGCTTGCCTTGAGTTTGTTCGATCGTAACGGTGGCCTTAGCGCAGCCAGCGACGTCGCAGGTAAAATGTGCGGTGCAGGTTTGGCTGTTGTCAGAAGCAATGAGCTTGAATTCAGTTTGAAGCTTTTCAGGGTCGAATTCGCCGACAAATGGGCCTGCAGACTTGGAAGCGTAGGGGGCCTTTTCTGCGTCTGTGAATTCGAAAGCGAGCTTGGCAATCTTTGTTTGAGCATCGACCTTAAAGTCGACATGCTTGATAGCGTTCGCAAAGGAAGTCGGGGCTTCCTCGGCTGAACTTTCAGCAGCGCCATTTGCGGCATTCGCATCTGCGTCAGTCCTTCCATTGGCAGCGTCACCGCCGCCAGCAGTTTTCTTTTTGGCAGCTTCTTCTTTAGCCGCTTCTTCGGCGGCTTGCGCAGCTAGGTCAGTCGGAGACTGGCCCTTCTTATAATTCTTTCCGCAGGCCGAGAGCGCCACTCCGCTCATCGCCAGGACTGCTACAACTTTTACTGCATTCTTCATGACTTTCATTTTCAACAACCTCCACACACGAACGACGTTTAATTCTGCGGGGATGTTTATCTTATATCTGACCTGTTTAGTCAAACACTTTTAAACAAGGATTAAATATTAATAATTTCAATGCTTTAAACTCTGGTCAGGACTTTGGGCAGAAATGAGGAAGCAGGATTCGCTCAAAAGTGCCTCTGCACTGAGCCACCCCAGAATGCGCGTAACATGCATTTTGACCCAGCTCGGACTGACTGAGACCCTGCAAATTGCGTAGTTTGCGCAATCTGAGGTGGCTCAGGAGGGAGTCCCAGGTCCCGCCTGACCCAGACTCGACCAAAAATTTCTTCACCTCATCTATTCGTCTTCCCAGCCCGTCTTCCCAACCACATCTCCTGCTCCAAAAACATGCTCGCCGCTAAAGTTTTGACGCTACTCCTCCGATACGTCCTTTATGAAACTCTTGCGAACCATTGCTGTTTTGGGGTCTCTAGTTGCCGCCATCTCCTTTCTCGGTATGAACACAATCGTTCAGGCCGGCGAGAAGAGTGCGAGCGAATGCAAAGCAGTGAAAAAGTCAGGACCTGGAAAACACGCCGCTAGGTACCAGGCTAAAACTAAGGCAAAAGCCAGAGCAAAAGTCGCTACAAAGAAGCACGCTGCCAAAGTAAAAGTCGCCACGAAGAAGCACGCCGCCAAAGCAAGAGTCGCCACGAAGAAGCACGCCGCCAGAGCAAAAGTCGCTACAAAGAAGCACGCCGCCAGTGCAAAAGTCGCTACAAAGAAGCACGCCGCCAGAGCAAAAGTCGCTACAAAGAAGCACGCTGCCAAATCAAAAGTCGTCGCTCACAAAAAAGCCGCGAATCGTACACTCGCTTCCGTGAAGCAATCGCCACAGGTGAAAGCCAAAGTCGCCAAGCGGGGACTTGCTTCCAAGAAACACTCTGCAAAAAAATCCCGCAGAAAATAAGCAGTACGCAAAGCACTCGCCTTGACCCATGCTACTCGTTGCTTATAGGCTTGCTTGTGCATGGCACCTTCTCCCGCGATCTCTGTTCTTGCTGTCATCCCAGCGCGTTATGGTTCAACGCGCCTTCCTGCGAAGGTTCTTGCTGATATTCATGGCAAGCCGATGATTCAGTGGGTCTACGAAAGGACGCGTCGGGCAAAATTAATCGACCGCGTGATCGTAGCGACCGATGATGAGCGGGTTGCGCGCGCGGTTCAGGGATTTGGGGGTGAGATCGTGATGACCTCCCCGGACATTCAAAGCGGAACAGATCGGGTCGCTGCGGTCGCTGACCGGTCACCTGCAAAAGTTTATGTGAATGTTCAGGGTGACGAGCCACTCATGGATCCCGACGCCATTGACGCTGCAGTCAAACTCGTCACTTCGGGGCGTTTTAAGATGTCGACTGTGATGACGCCCCTCACGAGCCAAGCGGAGCTTGATGATCCATCAGTCGTCAAAGTCATTGCTGATCGAGAAGGTCGCTCCATCTATTTTTCGCGGCTGCCCATTCCTTATAGCAGGGGGCCTAAGCCGAGTCCCGGTGACCCTTGGTTTTGTCGTCGTCATGTGGGGCTTTACGTCTACGATCACGAGACTTTGATGCGTTTTAGAGGCTTGCCAGCCTCCCCCCTCGAGAAGGCAGAGGTTCTCGAGCAACTTCGAGCTTTGGCGGATGGCATAGCGATCGGTATCACAGAGGTCAACTTTACCTCGATTGGCGTGGATACCTCCGAGGACCTTGAAAAGGTCCGCAAGCTTCTTGTATGAAAGAATCTGTTCCAACCAGTCCTTCTACTGTGGTTGCCTATCAAGTCCGGGGTCATCGTCCTTAGGAGTTAAAAAAGCTCGATGTACGGAGGGCTGCGCAGTCGCGTTTTGTCACCCCTGCGGTCCCGGCCGCGAGCTGACTAGGCAATTCTCGCTACGAAGCATTGATTGGGATAGAATCTTAAAAGACCTCCATCATAATTAAAGCAGCGAACCTAGGCGGGACCCCACATGGCCAAGCAGAAGAAATTTATTTTCGTGACCGGCGGGGTGCTTTCGAGCATCGGCAAGGGCATCAGCGCCGCTTCGATCGGCATGCTCATGGAGCAGCGAAACATCAAAGTCACGATGGTCAAGATGGACCCGTACCTCAACGTCGATCCTGGGACGATGAGCCCGTTTCAGCACGGTGAGGTATTCGTGCTCGACGATGGCGCCGAGACGGATCTAGATTTGGGCCACTATTCGCGGTTTGTCCAGAACGCGCAGTTCTCGCGCAAGAACAGCTTTACTACCGGCCGCATCTACGACTCGGTGATCCGCCGCGAGCGTGCAGGCGGTTACCTGGGTAAAACGGTGCAAGTTATTCCGCACATCACCGACGAGATCAAGCGCCACATCTTTGATGCTGTCGAGGACGCCGACCTCGCGATCGTCGAAGTCGGTGGTACTGTAGGCGATATCGAGAGCCTTCCTTTCCTAGAAGCTATCCGCCAAATGAAAGTCGAGCAGGGCGGCGAGAACGTCATGTTCGTGCACCTCACTTTGGTTCCCTACATCGCAGCAGCGGGTGAGCTCAAGACCAAGCCTACCCAGCACAGCGTGAAGGAGCTGCGTGAGATCGGGATTCAACCTGATATCCTGCTTTGCCGCTCGGATCGCAAGCTGCCCAAAGACGTGAAGGACAAGATCGGCCTGTTCTGCAATGTTCCTGGTGGACAGGTGTTTAGCGCGGTCGATGTCAGCAGTATTTACGAAGTGCCGCTCTACTTTCATGAAGAAGGCCTCGACGAAAAGATCGCTGAGAAGTTGGGGATCTGGACAGGTCGCCCTGATCTTTCGAAGTGGCAGTCGATGGTCGAGAAGATCCGCAATCCCAAGGGCGAAGTCACGATCGGGCTGGTTGGTAAGTACACGGATTGGCGCGATAGCTATAAATCCGTCAATGAGGCTTTGATCCACGGAGGCGTCGCCAATGATGTGAAGGTGAGTCTCGTCTATGTGGACTCGGATGAGCTGCTCAAGGACAAGGGCCTCGAAGCTTTAAAGGGCGTCGATGGGATACTCGTGCCGGGGGGCTTTGGCGAGCGCGGAGTCGAGGGCAAGATTCGCGCGATTGAGTTCGCGCGAACGGAGAGTATCCCGTATTTTGGCATTTGCTTTGGGATGCAGCTCGCGGTGATCGAGTATGCGCGCAATGTCTGCGGGATCAAAGGCGCAAGCTCCGCTGAGTTCACCCCGGATGGAAAAGCAAATGTCATCGACATCATGGAATCCCAAAAAGGCATCAAAGAGATGGGCGGGACCATGCGGCTGGGCGCTTATACATGTCAGATCACCGCTAAGAATGGTGGCAAGCCCACGCGTGCCTTCTCGGCATATGGCAAAGAGAAGATCTCTGAGCGACATCGCCATCGATTTGAAGTTTCTAACGCGTTTCGCGCGCAGATCGAGGACAAAGGCTTGCTCGTGAGCGGCAAGAACGTGAATCCAGAGTCCGGCGTCGAGCTCGTCGAGATGATTGAATTGCCGGGTCATCCTTGGTTCTTGGGTTGCCAGTTTCATCCGGAGCTGCTCAGTAAGCCTCTTCAACCGCATCCTTTGTTTCAGGCTTTTATCAAAGCCTCCAAGGAAGCAGGCAAGGGTGCTCAACGCGCATTGAAGGGGCTGGGCTAAAATATGACTGCCCAACCGATGACGTTGATCGCAGGTCCTTGCGTGATCGAGGACGAGGGCTTGGCCCTGGAGATCGCGCAGGAGCTCAAGCGGCAGCTCGCAGGATTGGCCGTGCAGCTTTACTTTAAAGCGTCGTTCGATAAGGCGAACCGCACTTCGATCCAAGGGTTTCGCGGGCCAGGAATGAAAGAGGGTCTTCGCATTCTTGGCAAAGTCAAAGCTGTCACGGGCCTTCCGTTGCTGACGGATTTTCATACGCCCGAGCAAGCTGAGCCTGTCGCAGAGATCGTCGACTTTCTGCAGATCCCTGCTTTTTTGTGTCGTCAGACCGATATGATCTTAGCGGGCGCCGAAGCCGCTCTGAAGCATGGTCGCAGGCTCAATGTTAAGAAGGGTCAGTTTCTCGCTCCTTGGGACGCGCGTAACATCGTTGAGAAGGTGCGCGAGGTTGAGGCGATGAATCAATCCAAGCCCGCAGCGGATTGGTTTTGCCTCACCGAGCGGGGCGTGTCGTTTGGTTATAACACGCTAGTTGTCGATATGACTTCGTTTCAATGCATGCAGAGATTTGGCGTGCCGGTGATTTACGATGCGACTCACTCGATCCAGACTCCTGGCGCCGGGGTGGGTGGCAAGAGTACGGGTGGCAAGAGGGAGTACCTCGAGACGCTTGCTCGAGCCGCGATTGCAGCTGGTGCTAATGGTCTTTTTATGGAAACGCATCCACGGCCGGCCGAAGCCAAAAGCGATGGACCTAACGCATTTTATCTCGAGCATGCAGGGACGTTTGTGAAACAGCTGCTTGCGATCCGCGATTTGGTGAGTGGGCAGCCCAAGCTCTTGCCGGAAGCTAAATCAGTATAGCTCGCGCACCTTTTTGCAGTCGAGTTGAGGGGACATGTCTTTCTTCGTAAGCCCGTTTTGCTGGAGAGGCTGCATAAGCTCTTTTCTTCTAGCAATAGGCCTTGAAATGAAGAAAACATTCGGCAACCTTAGAGGTAATCGCCATGGAACAAGTAAAAGAAGATATTCGCAATAGCTTGACCCAGGAACGCATGGAAGGCACGGCTGTGGATCGCCTATGGGTCTACTTGTTCCTCGCTATCACGGCCTACCTTGGGTGGGGACTGGGGCTTCGAACTTACGATTCTCCCTGGTTGCTCTTGGCTGCATTTTTCTCGGGCTGGGTTCTTTCGGACTTTGTTTCGGGCTTAGTGCATTGGGCGGGCGACACCTGGGGCGCCGTGGATTGGCCTTGGATTGGGCCTGCGATGATTCGGCCGTTCCGCGAGCATCATTTTGAGCCTAAGTCGATCACTCGGCATGACTTCTACGACGTGAACGGCACGAATTGTTTGATTAGCCTTCCGCTGCTCATCGCCTCAACCTTTGTGAACCTTAAGCAGGCTTCTTCTCTCGTTCTCTTCATCGTCGCGACTTCTTGGTCGCTGACTCTCTGGACGTTCATGACCAACCAGATTCACAAATGGGCGCATCAGGACGAGCCTGCGCCGTTTGTGCGATGGCTTCAGTCGGTCTGGGTCATTTTGCCGCCGAGCGAGCACGAGAAGCACCACACTTCGCCTTTCTGGGTTTACTACTGCATCACTTCAGGATGGCTCAATCCTATCCTGGCCAAGACTGGTTTCTACCGTAAGGCGGAGTGGGTCATCTCTTGGTTAACGGGAGCAAAGCCTCGAGGCGAAGAGCGTACCTTCTACGTGCCCGCCAAGCCGCAGTAGCCGACCTGAAACTGCCACCTCACACTGATGAACCCGCTTTATTGACTCTTCATTGCTTCAAAGATCCCGCTTCGAATCATCGAGAACGCGATCGCTGTCATAAGTAGGGCAGCTATTTTAGAAACGATGTTCGCGCCTTCAACGCCGATCACTTTGGTAATGAGCGAACTGTTTCGAAGTGATGCCCAGGCGATTGCAAAATTCACAAGCAAGCTCAGGAGGACGATCGTGTATCCGTAGAGAGCTACCTGTAGCATCACTGCGGTGATGAGGCCTGGGCCAGTGATGAGAGGGACTGCGAGTGGGACGACTCCGGTCGATCCTTTCGGGGAGTCTGCGCTCTTGGTGTGAACCAGGTCTAGGATCGCCATCACGAGCAAAACGATCCCGCCACCGACTTTGAAGTCAAAGAGCGCGATGCCTAGGAGCTTGAATACGGATTTTCCGAGGAGGCCAAAAACGAGCGCAACTCCTGCTGCCACAAAGATCGAGAGGTCCACGGTACGGCGGCGCTCTGAGGCTTTGAGTCCCTGGGTCATTCCCAGGTAGAGCGGCAAAGTGCCGATGATATCCATGGCGACGAAGAGGCCGACAAAGGAATTAATGAATTGGCTCGCCATGATGCTCTAGAGCCCGGATGTCGCTAACGCGCTTACCAACGTAGGATTTCGCAGCGCTAGCTCGTCGAACTTTTCACCAAACTCATCAGGGTACGCAGCCGCAAGTTTTGAAGCATTCGCGAAACAGATCAGGCGGAGCTCGGCAGTGGTCGCGCCATCCTTCTCTTCTGCGCAGGTTTCTAGTTCTGAAAAAACGGGAAGCGCGCTTTCCTCGGATTCGAGTGCTTCGACCATCATCCCGGACAATCGATGTGCGAACTCGAGCACAGCCTGGTCTCCTTGGGGAGTAGTGGCCGGAGAGCCTTGCGAGGTGAGGACGGTATCCTCCGCGGCTTGTGCATTTTCAGCCCGCATGTCGGCATCTAAATCGATTAATTCATCTTCAAGTCGCTCTGGAACGAAGCCCTCTTGTGCAGCTTCGGTGACAGGCTCTTGTTGCGATTGGGGTGTGGTTTGCCACTTCCATATGACAATAGCAGCGATCATCACTGCGACTCCCAGCAATGCGCGAATACGAGTTGTGCGTGAAGCGTAGCCCCTGATCATTGGTTGAACTGCCTTTCGGATGGGACTTATATCATTTGTATACTATTTTAGTCAATTTATGATAAGTTTTGGTTTTTGTAGGGGGTTTTTGATAGAATTACGTTTGGAGGCCTCTGCCTATGATCCCTTCTATAGCTTCATCCAAGTTGCTTGAGACCGCAGATATTCAATCTAAATTGAAAAAAATTCGTCTCCTCATCCTTGATATCGATGGGGTCATGACTGATGGCCGCGTATTTTGGCTACAGGGGCATGGCTGGAGCCGGCACTTCCACATCAAGGATGGTTACGGTCTGAAGGTTCTGATGAAGCATGGTGTGGACGTCGCCGTGATCAGCGGCGGTGATTCTCAAGACGTGCGAACTCGCATGGAGTTTCTGAAGATCAAGCATGTTTTTTTGGGCGACGAGGACAAGCTCAAGGCGCTCGACAAGATTGTCGAGGCGACGAAACTAGATCTCTCGCAGATGGCGTTCATGGGCGACGATCTTTTCGATATCCCCGTGCTCGAGAAGGTGGGCTTTAGTGCGACGGTCCCGCATGCGGTAGATCCCGTCAAAGCGCGTGTGCATTACATCACAGAAACCCCAGGCGGTTGGGGCGCTGTGCGCGAGGTCGCAGATGCGATTCGCAAGGCCCAAGGCCTCGGACCTTACCTGACATGAGCAAGCAGCGTTGGGTCGTCAAAGCTGGCAGCCAGATGGTTTGCGGAGGTGGTCCCTTGCTTCTGCGCTCATGGATGCAGCAAGTGGCCGTGCTAAGGCGCAAGCATGATGTTGAGGTCATCTGGGTCACTTCGGGAGCGATTGCTTCTGCGGTGGACCGCACAGGTTTTAAGAAGCGCAATAGAAGATTGGAAGAGAAACAGGCGTTGAGTGCGATTGGCCAACCGATGGTAATGGATCTTTATAACTTGGCGCTTGCGGCAAGCGGCTTGTTGGGAGCGCAGATACTGCTGACGTACGATGATCTGACAGACAGGAATCGACGTCGCAATTTTCAGAATACGGTCGAAAAGCTGCTCGAATGGGGCGTGACGCCGGTATTGAATGAGAACGATGCCGTGGCTACGCAAGAAATCAAGTTTGGCGACAACGATAGTTTGTCGGCTAAGGTTGCGCGTGAAACAGATGCGGATCGTCTGGTGATTTTGACGGACGTCGCAGGTCTTTTTGATTCGGATCCAAAGCAGAATCCGCGCGCGCGTCGGATCGAAAGCATTCGTGGTGTATCGACTCGGTTGCTGGATTCGATAGACAGGGGTGCAGGATCTTCGCGAGGGACCGGGGGCATGTTCTCGAAGCTCAGCGCCGCGCGCTTGGCATCCAGTCGGGGGATTCAAACTTGGTTAGTGAAGGGCGATGAGCCGGGTGTGCTGCTCAGGGTGGCGGCCGGTGAAGAGGTAGGGACTCGGATTGATCCAAAAAGCCGCGCTCGTAAACGGGGCGCTCGTCGGAGTAAGTCTCAATGAGCCGCGCGAAGGCGTCGCGAGGTTCTCGGAAACCCGCAAAAAACATCGCTAAAAAAGCTCCACGCAAGAATCGTGAGAAGGGCGGAGCTTCAACGGTTTCTCAAAAAAGAGAGGGTTCTTCTGCAGCTTGGAGCGAAGCTCAAGTAGTCGATCAGCTCCGGGCAATCCGCGCTGCCGCTCGCGTGCTACGTGCCTTGCCAGCCGCCGCAAAGGACGCGGCCCTCCGATCAGCCTCCAAAGCGATCGCTCGTCGCGAAGCGGAGATTCTCGCTGCAAATGCAGAGGATCTGCGAGCATTGCCAGGCGGTACTGACTCCGCATTTCGTGACCGTTTGCTCCTTGATTCAAAACGCTTGCGGCATATCCGAGAAAGTTTGGAGCAAGTCGCGGATCTTCCTGACCCCGTCGGTGAAGTCGTTGAAGAGAAGACTCTAGCCAATGGCCTCGAGGTCAGGCGCGTTCGCTCGCCTTTGGGTGTGATCTTCATGATTTTCGAATCGCGTCCCAATGTCGCGGTTGAGGCGTTTTCGCTCGGATTTAAGTCAGGCAACGCTATGATTCTGCGAGGAGGCAAAGAGTCTCGTCGTACGACTGCCGTCCTCTTCGAGGTTCTTCAGGCCGCGTTGCGTGATCAGATGGTCGATGGCCTCAGTGCAGCGCTTTGGGGTATCACGGAGTCTGACCGCTCGCTCGTGGACTTTCTTCTCAAGCAGAAGGCATGGATCGATGTCGTCGTGCCTCGCGGTGGTGATGGCCTAATCGAGTATGTGACTCGTGAGTCGAGGATTCCGGTGATCAAGAACGATCGGGGCCTCTGCCATGTCTACGTTCATGAAGACGCAGACCTCGAAATGGCTCGCAAGATCGTGATTAATGCTAAGACTCAGCGCCCTGGCGTTTGCAACTCCATGGAGACTTTGTTGGTGCACGAGAGGGTGGCCGCTCGGTTTCTCCCTTTGATGTACGATGCGATCACTGCTTCCGGAGCGGGCTGCGGCCCGGTCGATTGGTGGGTTTGCCCGCGTACGCTAAAAATCATAGGCAAGCGCTCCCGTGTTCGCGCAGCGCCCAGCGAAGCTTGGGATACCGAGCATCTATCGCTCAAGCTCAATTGCCGAGTGGTCTCATCACTGGACGAGGCTATTGCTCATATTGAGAGACATGGATCGCGGCATTCGGAGTCGATCATCGCAAAGTCTTCAACAGCTGCTCAGCGATTTCAGGATGAAGTCGATGCCGCTGCCGTTTATTGGAACGCGTCCACCCGTTTTACCGACGGATTTGCGCTAGGTCTGGGGGGGGAGCTAGGAATCAGCACGCAGAAGCTTCACGTCCGGGGGCCCGTAGGATTGCGTGAGTTGACCAGTGTGCGTTGGCTGATGCGTGGCCAAGGGCAAGTGAGAGACTAACCTCTAAAGGGCTTGGCTCAGATCCTGGCAGCGGACTTCTTTGTCGACGATGGCGTAGGAGAACGCGTTCAGCCACTTTTCTCTCACAACCAATGTCTTGAGGGTGCCGCCCGGCTCTCTTTCGGCTTTGATCGATAGCTCCTGAAAAGGCGAGAATCCAAGTGTGCCGACTCGCTGAGGTTGGCTTTTGGAGATGCTTACGGTGATGCTATTGTGAGCGAACGTGATGCCTTTGGGGTCAACACTGCTTGCGGGCCGCTTCCAGCCAAAGGCCGCAGTGAGGGTCGTGGTCTCATGCTGATAATTGAATCGGACTCCACTTCGAGTAGTGGAGGCGACGATGGAGATCTCCCCGGTTGATTGCAGGTCGACCTGCACTTTGCATGAGTCTCCAGTTGGAGTTTTGCCGACAAAGTGGTTACGCGAGTCGCTCTTATCCGCATCAGTCGAAAGCTCGGATTTGATCAAGTCGATGATCAGTGTTTCGTGCTTTGGGCTCATCGCCGATGCTTGAGCAGAAGCCAGAGCCAATCCAGTAAAAAGCAGGAGTGTAGACTTTTTCACGTTCATCTCGCTTGGGATAGAAGTCCGCAGTGGACTTCTTTGTATTCGGTGGTGAATCCAACTACGTTGACCCAGTTTTCTTTGAGCTTTATGCCGGTGATCGTGCCGTCCTCGCCTCTTTCGATTGTGAGCTCCATGTCTTGGGCTTTAGCAAAAGCTAAAAAGCCATCCCCGGGTGCGTGTCTTTTGGTGATCGTCACGGTCGTTTTTAGTGGGGTCACCTGCAGACTGCGAAATATTGCGGAGGGCGAGTTTTCAGTAAGATCGAAGACGGGGCGTTCTTTGTCGTTAGCGACCTCAGCCCTCACGAGTCGCAAGCTAACCGGAGAGGCTTCGTTTTCGTGCGATGAATTTACGAACTCAAAACTGACCGAGCAGTCCGCCAGGTTCAATGTCTTGCCCAGGTACTTGTGGTGCTCGGTCGCCTCTTTCTTGGATAGTTTCGCGATCCCAAGTTGACTTCTGATCACATCAGAAAGGAACGGTCCAAAACCGAGGTCGCTTGCCGGCGCCGACGCTTGCACGCGGTAAATGTTGCTGAGAAAGAGAATCCCCAAAATCAGTAAACCGTACTTCGCCATGTTTGCTGCCCCTGATTAGGGCTTATAAGCACAGTTTGTTGCTGGGTCCAGAAAACAATGCGCAGCATTAAGTGTTTGTAAAAGCTGCTAAAGCCTCTATTACTGAGTAAAATAGTGGGTCTATAGGGTGTGTGATATTTGAGTAGACCCGAAGGCTTGCTCACTCTGATGCTCACTCATTGGGTCAAAAGGGATCGTGTTTGGCCAAGACCCAATCCAAGATCGTAAATCGTTTTGCTGAGGTCGACGAGCCTTTGATGTCGATCGAGAAGCTGTCGATCTTTAGGTTTGTGGGTCCAGTTACCGCGAGCACCCCGCTGCTGATATCGCAAAAACAGGACGCATTGCTTTCACTTCATCTGCCCTGTATCTATAGAAGACAATGAAAAACTTTCCTCCACTAATGTGCGAACCGTATCCAGGTGCACGCCGGAAGCGTGCGTACCTTACTGCCATGAGAAGCCAGGAGGGCGGAGAATGAGGATTTCCATCATCGGCATGGGCAAGATGGGTGAGGCAGTCGCGCAGGGGCTTCGCAAAAGCCAAGTCAAAGGCGTATCCATTCGAGGCACCACTCGCACCGAGGAAAGCGCCCGATATGCTCGCGATCATCTCAAGATTGAATGCGATACTGATAACGCAAAAGCTGCAGCCGACGCGGAGATCATCCTTCTCTGCGTAAAGCCGCATCAGGCCGAAACAGTTCTCAGATCCATCGCTCCTAAACTCACCAAGGATCAGCTTCTACTTTCAATTTGCGCATCGATCACGACCGAGCAGCTCGCAAAGTGGTCCGGTGGCAAGCCCGCAGTAGTTCGTGCGATGCCTAACACCCCTTGTTTGATCGGTGAGGGGATGACCGTGTTTTGCGCAGGCCCGGGTGCGAAGCCTTCGCATCTCGAGCAGACTGGGCGCTTATTTGGGCCGCTCGGAAAAACAACCGCGGTTGAAGAGTCTTTGATGGACGCAGTGACGGGATTGAGCGGCTGCGGTCCTGCCTATGTCTATCTCATCATCGAAGCATTGAGCGAATCCGGCGTCAAACTCGGGTTGCCGCGCGAGACTGCGACACTGCTCGCTGCGCAGACGCTGGCGGGCTCTGCACGTATGGTGCTTGAGCGTGGCGTCCATCCGGCTGCACTTAAGGATGAAGTCACCACGCCGGCGGGTTGCACGATTGATGGATTGATGGCGCTAGAAGAAGGCAAGCTTCGCGTGACGCTGATCAAGGCAGTGCTTGCGGCAGCAAAGCGCAGCAAGGCGCTTAGGGAGTCGAAGTGAAAGTTGCGAAGGGTGAAGTAGGCTCTCCGCAAAGCGGGACATCAGCAACCTCCACGGCTCCCCGTCAGATCCGCTATTGGAATCGCACGCTAGGGCGAGATGAGGTCGAGCAAGTTTACGGTGAAGCTATGGTCGCCTGGCTCTACGGTACTCCCGTAGGTCAACGCATGGCGGATTGGGTTCTATCTGGAACCACAATCAGCAAGCTTTACGGTGCCTACCAGTCTTCGTCGTTGAGCAAGCACAAGATCGAGCCGTTCATCGAGGCGTTCAAGATCCCGATGCAAGACTATGTCGACACGGGTTTTAGATCGTTTAATGACTTTTTCATTCGCCCTTTCCAACCCGGTTTGCGTCCCTTTACTCAAGAAGCAGGTCGCATGCCTGCCTTCGCGGAGGCTCGGTATTTTGCGTATGATAAGGTCCTTCCTGATCAGGCTTTTCCTGTAAAAGGCCAGCACCTGTCGGCCGCAGAGCTCTTGGGCCGTCCAGGGCAGAAATGGGTTGAGGAATTTGAGGGGGGGCCGCTCCTGCTCGCCAGACTTTGTCCAACGGATTACCATCGCTTTCACTTTCCAGACTCCGGCACAACCCTCGAGCAGTATCGCGTGCCGGGTAGGCTTCACTCGGTCAACCCGCTCGCTCTTAAGTATAAAGGCGAGATTTTTGGAACCAATGAACGGCAAGTTAGTATTTTGGATACTGAGAATTTTGGGAAGCTGGCTTACATCGAGGTCGGCGCGATGTGCGTGGGATTGATCGTGCAAACGCATTCGAGCTCAGGAGCATTCGCTCGTGGTGCGGAGAAGGGATATTTTCTCTTTGGCGCTTCTACGGTGATTGTTCTAGGCCAGCCTGGAAAGTGGATCCCGGATCGCGATTTGCTTGATCAGACGGCGCGCCAAAAAGAGTCTTTAGTGCGCCTAGGAGACGGGGTAGCAGGCCGGATTTGAAGGATTGTCCCGAAGGCTTTGGGGTGTGTTTTCTTTGGTGAATTTTAAATTTTTTTTGTTTATTCAAAAATCTATTCGATTTCATATGGTTTCGATGCCGCTCCCGAAAGCGATTTGACGCTCAAGTAACATCAAGCACCTGCCGAAAAGTTGGTTAGCATGTCAGGTACACCTTCGTCCCCAAACAAGTCCAAAACGCCTTCTCAGATGGCGCGATACGCTGATCTTTTTCAGCGCTTATTGGACTGCACCATGCTGGTCGATCCTAGTACGCATGTGGTTCTTGAGGCTAATGCGGCTTGCGAGCGCGTCCTGGGTCTACCCGCTGACAAGCTCGTCGGTCGGGTTGTCACAGGTTGGGTCGAAGAAGGCTCTCGAGAAGACTTTGGCAAAGCGCTCAGAGTGGCCATGCGCCGCTACTATCCGAGACAGTTTGATACCCGGTTTAGGCTTCCGGACGGAAAGGTAGTGCCGATCGAGCTGTTGGCTTGCCCGCTCACGCTGTCAGATCAGACAGAGGTGTTGCAGGTGATAGCGCAAGATGTCTCCTTTAAGCGCGAAGCTGAAGCCAAGCTCCAGTCGCTGCTCAAGGAGCTACAGCTTGCTAATGCGAAGCTCGAAGTGCTCAGCACAGTGGATGAAATGACCGGATTGTTTAACTTCAGGCATTTTAAGCAAGAGCTTCAAAAAGAGCATGCGCGCTCGACGCGATACGGAAATATCTACTCAATCGTCTTCTGCGACATCGACCACTTCAAGCATTATAACGATCGCAACGGGCATCCCGCCGGCGACCAGCTCTTAAGGGACTTTGCCAAGGTTTTGCAAAAGTGCTGCCGATCAAGCGATCTGGTGACTCGGTACGGTGGCGAGGAGTTTGCCGTGATTTGTCCGGGAGTGGGTCTCGAAGGCGCAGCTGTGCTGGCTGAGCGCATACGTGCCTCAGTAGCGGAGACACGCTTTGCCGAAAGCGAGCATCAGCCCATGAAGTGCGTGTCTGTGAGTGTCGGGGCGTCATGCTATCCGGAGACCGGAAAAACCGCGGAGGAAGTTCTCAAGGCTGCTGACGAGGCGGTCTACCAATCCAAGACCGAGGGTCGTAATCGCGTGACCCTTTCTAGGGGCGTGGGTGTCCCAGGCATCTCAAAGTCCGCTACTGACAAGGTCGCTTAGCGCGACGGGGTCATCCGTAATATCTATTGATTATATAGATTTATTTAATTGTGGTTTATAAAATTTACACCGCAATTTACTGACATAGTCGGTCCAAGTATAGCCTGGACCATGCGCCAAATGAAGCTGTCTTACGCAGTGCTGCTGCTGGTGGGCCTTGGGGGATTGGTTCACTGTTCTGGCCAGCCTGAGGTCGTCTTGGTGGTCTACCGGGAAGATGCTTCTGCGCCTCTCCCAAAAGATCGACTGTCTGAGGAGGCGAGGCTTTCTTTGGGGGGAGAATATCGAACCTGCTTGAGCCGTGATCATGTCTTTGTTTTTTCGAACGAGACAGAGAGTCTGCTTGTCGATTTCGGTGACGGCAGACCTGCTCTGACCGTAGGGTCATTGCCTGATAAGCAGGACGGTGAGGAGAGAAGCGTTAGAGATCGAGTTTTCAGCCGTACGGACCCTCTGGCTTCTCTGCCTGTGACGACGACCTCGGTGAATGCTCGACCTGCACTCGGGAAACGCCACATCAAGCTGCCCTATGGGATCAAGCAGTTCACCGTCACTGGTGCTCAGAGCCAAGAGGTATTGAAGATCAATCTAGTGGGCATGGATTGCGAGGATCCTTGGAAGAAAATCGGATTTGAGCTCGCAACGAACGATGACTGGCAGAACTACGCGCTTGGGGACTTCGCGCTGTATGTTATTTTTCAGGGATCCTCAGAAGACGCTGCGCTCGCTTCGTTTGTAGATAAGCAAATCGATGAAATCGTGGACGAGCAAATTGTGCACATGCAGTTGGGCTGGCAATGGTACTTTCTGAGGATTCAGGCATCCGCCAATGTGAATGTCAAAACACGTCAGCTTGCTCCTCCTTACCCTGAGCTCGAGGAGGATGTGTTGGCAGACCTTGCGGAGACCTATCGCGACGACCCAATGAGTTTGCGTCGAGAGCAATTGAGGCTTGAGACCGAGTTGAGGGTGGCGTTGCAGGAGTTCATCGATCTTTTTGGATTCAATACAGCCCAAGTGTTGCCTGATCTGCATGAGCAACTGAGTTTTTGGGCAGAAGCGCCTAGAACTTTGCCCATCACCGCGGATTCTGGAGAGCAGCATATCGAAGGCGGCTATGAGGCGCAGGTTTTTAACTACGACTATCGAGACGCTCACTCCGGAAATCCCAACCGCCTCAAAGTGGTTGTGGATACCGAGCGTTTGGTGCCCTTTAGTAATTTCGTGTCATTTGGGTATTTGCCGATCTCCGCTTGCGAAGTTACAGGTAGCGATGCGAAAGGCTTGAGGGCAGAGAGCTCGGGGTTGATGTCGTTTGGCTCAACCAAGGGTTCTTCTCAACCGGTGAGGACCGTGAGTTGGCGTTCAGCTCAAGCAAAAAAGCAGATAGCCCAGTGGAAGACTGGCCTTGGATTGCTTCCTGGCTTGGAGCCTGATCAGGGTTTGGGTCGGCGTTCGTCATTCTTGTCCAAAGCGGATTCTTGCGGTCCGTATCCATTCACGGACTCAGGAGCCGCAAACACCAGTGGTTACCTCAAGGTCTTGATTGATTTCTTGCGCGATCCTAAGGCCCTTAACCAGTAGACCCATTCATTCATTCATTGTCTGTGAAAAGTCTCTTGTGGCAGCGGGATTCGACGCGCTTATGGGGTGCGACCTCTGCACGTACCAATCTGAGCTTCTTTGGGTCACCTCGCGACTGAGATGAATTGAAAACAGGTTCTCATCCTATGGTTGTCAAATTTGGTGCGTCTTTTATTGTTTAATTTTATTATTTTAATTTAAAATATTTATTCCTCCGGGTTGGATCGATTTGATGACCTGGTGAGGCTCTGCTAAGAGCCCTTCATGCTTAAATTGGTTTTTCGTTCGTGGGGGATCTTGGCTGCGCTGGTGATTTCGTTCGACGCTCAGGCGTTTCGCCTGGAGGAACACGCGACGCTCACCCGATTGGCTGCCACAGAGTTTGAGATTTGCTATCCGGGGTTACTGGATATTTCGTCGATCGATGCCCTGGTAGACTCAAATCTCAATGAGGATCGAAATCTTCCGAGAAAGTGGCTTCAATATTCTCATTTTTACAATCCCACCAAGCCCATTCTCGACTTGAGAAAGTTTCCTTCTGAGGTTTCGGCATCGGACTTTAGATTGGGCCAGCTTCAGACGACTATCGAAGGGATATCCATTTCGTCTGCTCAGACAGCGGCGGGGATTATGGATTTCTTCAAGCAGTCCCTCCCGGAGCTAGGGCACGCGATCCATCACATCCAAGACATGGCCTCTCCGCCTCACGTGGTTCCCGTGATGCACGATCTAAGGGACCGCTACGAGTCTCTGATCATGAAGACTTCGGATTTGCCTGATCTTAGATTGCAAAGGGCGCTTTGTCCTAGGAAGCTCAGGCGGGAAAAATATCCCAAGCTCGAGAAGATCTTTCAGGAGCTTGCCGAGAGGACCCTGGCTTCGGTCAAGCATCCGCTTAGCTATCTAAGAGACGGAAGGCCTCGCGCAGGAACTTGGGAGCTCTTTTGGTTGCCTTCGCTTGATCCCGTGTTTGGTCGCTATGGCGATCTCGGTAACCGCTTTGGCGTTTCTGCTTTTTCGATCGATACGCACGGCTATGAAATCAGCAGTGAGACGTACCTCGAGTTCAAGAGGCTTCGGATGCGTGATGCGATCAACGCGACTTTTAGTGCTCTTGAGTGGTACTTTTTCGGACTTAACTGACTTTTCGGCCTGGGTGATTAAGCCTGAGGGCGAGGAGGTCCAGTAGGAGAAGGGCTCGGACTTGGGGCTGGAGCTGGATTCATGCAGTAGTTCAGATCCACTGTTGACAGAGCGCCGCCGCCTGAGCTGAGGTGCACGTCGTTGGCTACTGGGTCGTAGGTGAAGTTGACTTCGCCGCCGTCGACATAAGCTTTGATGGTGCTTGGGTCGATATCCGTGTGGGCCAAGGTGTAGTCGAGGATCAGATTGAGTTTGATGGTGGCTAGTCTGCCCATGTTTGCCAAGCCAGTGGTATAGTTGCCGTCGTTGATCTCGGTCGTCACGCCGCTGGTGGCGGTGGTGATCTCCGAGTAGCCCCAACCGTGGCTATCGTTGCCGCGGGCATCGCTGTAGGTTGGGCTTTGATGAATCACGGCTCCAAAGAGATAAGGGCGTGTTCCTTGGACCGCTTTGACTTGGTCGAGAACTTGGTTTGCCGTGATTCCAGCAGCGCAGTCTCGAGTGCGGAGGGTTCTTTCTGCGTTGGTCAAGCCCGGTAGGGTGGGTTGATCGATGTAAGGAGCGCAGATGTCGTTTTCGTCAGAGACGAACACAATGGCTAGCGCGGCGTCAGATCTAAAGAACCCGGCCGTTTGATTGGCGGCGAGGTGGGTGGTCAGTCCTTTGATCAGAGAGTAGGTGCCTGATTCGCCCTGCTCGCCGCCGGAGTCGACAGGTGTGTGCAAGACCATGTCTCTTAGCTCGGTTTGAATCGTGCCGATCGACTTTGCTGAAGACTTAAAAAGGGTATTAGCGCCGTATCGAAAGAGCTTGCCGCTCCAGCTGCTGCGGCTGCCATGAGCGAGCATTACGCCGATCTGATAGTCGACTTCCGCAGGAAGTTCACCGACGAATGCAGAGATCCCTTCTGCGACCTTGGCGCGGTTGTCGTCCATAGAGCCCGAGGTATCCATCACAAAGAGGATATCGATTGAGCGGGAAATCTCGGCTTGGGGTTGGACAAACCGTTCATTAAAGCAAGCAGGTGCCACGGGAGGGGTGGGGATTTGAGAAGGGTCATCTTCTAGTTGAAACGAGCGACCTACCGTTTTGAGTTCTTCGGGGGTCAGGCAGGCAGTGAGTGTAACCAGGCTTGCTGCGACTCCGAGTGTTCTGAAGACTTTCATATGGGCTCCTGATAATCAATTAAACTTAAACTTGTTAATAAAGATTAACTTATATTTTAGTGCATTGCATTAAAATAATTTATCTATTCTTATCAATGGGTTATGAGTCAACTCAGGGGAGGGGGAGCTCAATTGTGAAGGCCTGCGGTTTTTGTTGGCCCGCAGTTCAAGAATTGAATTTAAATACGATGTTAGATATCGTATATAACAAGACTTGAAATCGGACTCGCTCTATCGTAGATCGAGTGTTTCAAGCACAAAAACAAATGATTAGACTCAACCGGACGACAGAATACGGTCTGATGGCGTTACGCCATATGGCTATCAAGATGAAGAAGAACCACGAGGCAGAGAACTCGGGGGCTTGCGAAGTGACCAGTGCCCGCGAAATCGCGGATCACTATGGGCTCCCGTTTGAGATCACTGCCAAGACACTTCAGCGTTTAAAGGACACGGGCCTCATCCAGTCCGCTCAGGGCGCGCGAGGGGGTTATACTTTGCAGCGTTCGCTCTCGGATGTGAGCCTCGCAGAGTTTTTGAATCTCATGGAAGGACCTCAGTCCGTCGTTGCGTGTGCGGGCGGAGAGGCACTCGCCAATGAAGTTGAAGGACAGGGCTGTGCCTATCACGGCAAATGCGAGATTCGTCATCTGATGTCGGATCTAAACGCTCGCCTTTTTGGTTTTTTGTCGGGCATCCGGCTCGCTGAGTTAGCGGATGGACAGTATGAGCCCTCGAAGCCCATTGAGCTTCGTGAAAATCTGGCTCTTGGGCCCTCAATTGATTTGGGAAGGGAAGCGTTTAGATGAAATACCCTATTTATCTCGATAACCATGCAACTACTCCGGCCGATCCAGAAGTCATTGCAGCGATGCTGCCTTACTTCACGGATGTGTTTGGCAACGCCGCCAGCCGCAACCACGAGTATGGTTGGACCGCTGAGGCTGCTGTCGAGAATGCGCGCGAGAAAGTCGCCAAGCTCATTGGCGCGAGTGAGAAGGAAATCATTTTCACCAGTGGCGCGACCGAGAGCGACAATCTCGCTATGGTCGGTGTCGCCGAGATGTACCGAGAAAAAGGCAAGCACATCCTCACCACACCGATCGAGCATAAGGCGATTCTCGATAGCGCGCACTATCTCGAAAGCAAAGGTTTTGAGATTACGCTCTTGCCCGTCGATAAATACGGCCAAGTGAGCGCTGAGTCGGTTCGCGCAGCGATTCGTCCTGATACGATCCTTGTTTCTATCATGTTCGCCAACAATGAGATCGGGACGATCAATCCGATCGCTGAGATCGGCAAGGTTTGCAAAGAAAAGGGCGTGATTTTTCACACCGACGCTGTGCAAGCGCTCGGCAAGGTCGCTATTGACGTGAACGCGATGAACATCGACCTTCTCTCTCTCTCAGCCCATAAGATGTATGGCCCTAAGGGCGTGGGCGCGCTCTATGTACGTCGCAAGAATCCACGCGTGAGGCTTGCGCCGCTCATTCATGGCGGAGGTCACGAGCGTGGCATGCGCTCGGGCACCCTCAACGTGCCTGGTATCGTTGGTTTTGGCAAAGCAGCCGAGATCGCAGTTCAGAAAATGAAATCGGATCACGATCGAGTTTTTAAGTTGCGCGAGAAGCTTTGGGACGGCATTCGCTCACAGCTTGATGAAGTTTATCTCAACGGCCATCCGACTGAGCGTTTGGATAATAACCTCAATGTGAGCTTTGCTTTTGTTGAGGGTGAGTCGCTGATGATGGGCATGAAAGAGCTCGCTGTATCGAGCGGCTCTGCTTGTACCTCGGCCAGCCTCGAGCCTTCGTATGTGCTCAAGAGCGTTGGGGTAGGCGAAGACCTCGCTCATACTAGCATCCGTTTTGGCCTCGGTCGCTTCACCACCGAAGAAGAAATCGATTTCGCGATTAAAAAAGTAGTGACGACCGTGAAGAAACTCCGCGACCTCTCTCCGCTTTACGAGATGGTCAAAGAGGGCGTGGATCTAAAATCCGTTCAATGGACAGGACACTGAGGAGTATCGGCAATGGCATACACAGAAAAAGTCATCAATCACTTCGAGAATCCCCGCAACGTTGGCTCAATGGATAAGTCTGCGAGCAATGTAGGCACTGGGCTGGTTGGTGCTCCCGAGTGCGGCGACGTCATGAAGCTTCAGGTTCAGATCGACGAGAAAAGCGGCGTTATCACTGACGCTAAGTTTAAGACCTTCGGCTGCGGCAGCGCGATTGCGAGCTCGTCGCTCGCCACCGAGTGGATCAAAGGCAAAACCATTGATCAGGCTTTAGCGATCAAGAACACGGATATCGTGCATGAGCTCTCGCTGCCTCCGATCAAGATTCACTGCTCGGTTTTGGCCGAGGACGCGATCAAGGCGGCGATTGGGGATTATCTCAAGAAATCCGGAGTTGCGAAATGATCACGGTATCCGAAAAAGCCGTTAAAGAGATTCGCCGCATTCAGTCTTCCGATCCGTCTGCGAACGAGGGCAATCTTCGCGTGCAGGTCGTCGGCGGCGGGTGCTCGGGCATGAGCTATAAGCTAGGTTTTGACAAGGAGCCTATCGGCGCTAACGACAAGGTTTTCGAGCAAGAGGGGATCAAGGTCGTGATTGACGCCAAGAGCTTTATCTTTCTCACCGGCACGCAGCTTGACTTTTCGGACGGACTCAACGGAACTGGGTTCACCTTCAACAATCCCAACGCCAAACGGACATGCGGTTGCGGAACTAGCTTTTCGGCTTAGCCGCGCGAAATATGAGCGATTTTTTCTCGCTTTTCGGCATGCCCAGACGCTTTGGCTTGGATCGGGCGGACCTCGAGAAGCGCTTTTACGAGCTTTCTCGTACGTTTCATCCAGATCGCTTCACGACAGCATCGGCCGAGGAGCGCCAAGAGTCGCTCAAGAAAATGAGCGCACTGAACGAGGCCTATCGTACTCTCAAGGATCCATCTCTCACTCGTGAGTATCTCCTGAGCTTGGAGGGCGCGGACGCAAACGATAGCAAGACCGGTATGCCCATGGATTTGACTGAAAGCTGGTTCGAGCTTCAGGATGCGATGACCGAGAACAGGGACGCCGCAATGGACAAGCTCGCCGCATTCGAGCTCGAGCTAGCTGAAGTGAAGAGACGCAACGAAGCGAGTCTGCTCGAAGTCGAGCAGGCGATCGATAGTAGGGTCGCCGCGGAGAGTCTTTGGAAGCGCCTGAGCGCGTTGGTTCAGGAGAGAAATTATTTGAAGTCCCTTGAGCGGGATGTAGAACGGATTAGGCTCAACTATGATTGAGATCATCCGCTCGCGTACTGACGCTTCACCGATTGTCGGCATTGACCTGGGCACCACCAATAGCCTGGTGGCGGTCGTGCGTGATGGAAAGCCAGTTGTTCTCGAGACGCGTGAGGGCGGGCACTTGGTACCCTCGGTGGTCTCGTTCATGGATGGATTGGTGGTCGGTAAGCGCGCCAAGAAGCTCATGGTTCGAGATGCTTCGCATACTGTTTTCTCAGTCAAGCGACTCCTGGGACGAGACTTCAAGGATCTTGAGAAGGCCGCGAAGGAATTACCTTATGAGATCGTCTCTGGAGATGGTGTTGCCAGGGTGAGGGTAGGCGATCAGACTTATTCTGCGATCGAGATTTCTGCGATGATCCTGCGAGAGCTCAAGGCTTCTGCTGAGGAGGCGCTGGGTCAGAGCGTTTCTCGCGCGGTCATCACCGTGCCAGCTTACTTTAACGATAGTCAGAGGCAAGCCACCCGGGCGGCGGGTCGACTGGCCGGGCTTGATGTGCTGAGAATCGTCAACGAGCCGACAGCGGCTTCGCTCGCTTATGGAATCGATCGGAAGCGACAGGGCCTGATTGCAGTATATGATCTGGGCGGCGGGACCTTCGACGTCTCGATACTTAAGCTGCACGACGGAATTTTTGAGGTGCTAGCTACGAACGGGGATACTGCCCTTGGAGGCGACGACCTCGATCAGGAAATCTCGCGCCGAATGGCTGACGAGCTCAAGCGTGAGCGCGGCATCGAGCCCAGTGAGGCGGCGCTCAGAGCTTCTTTGCTCGAGGCGGCGGAGGCGGCGAAGATTGATCTCTCAAGTAGTGAATCGGCGGTCTTTGAGTTGGAGAGCTTGAAGTTCTCGCGCACGATCATGCGGAGAGAGTTTGAGGAGTGGGTGAGGCCCATTCTGGGGCGCACGCGAGTCCCGTGTTTGCAAGCGCTCAAGGATGCGGGGCTCAAGCCTGAGGATCTTTCTGACGTGGTGCTAGTTGGCGGGCCAACAAGGCTCGGGGTGGTTCAACAAGTAGCAAAAGAGATTTTTGGACGCGAGCCCAACACCTCGATGCATCCGGACGAGGTTGTGGTTGCAGGCGCTGCGATCCAGGCCGACATTTTGGCGGGCAATAATCAGGATCTTCTTTTGTTGGATGTGATCCCTTTAAGTCTTGGCATCGAGACCTATGGAGGTCTGATGTCGACTCTTGTTTCTCGCAACACCCGCGTGCCGGCAGTCGCGCGCGAGTCATTCACTACTTTTGTCGACAACCAGACGGGCGTTGACATCCACGTGCTCCAAGGTGAGCGCGAGCGCGTGGAGGATAATCGGAGCCTGGCTCGTTTTAAGCTCAAAGGAATCCAGCCGCAGCCTGCGGGATTGCCCCGCATTGAAGTGACTTTCTTGGTGGATGCTGACGGGATCCTCCAAGTCGCAGCCAAGGATCTTAAGACAGGTCACGAGCAGTCCGTCGAGGTCCGCCCCAGCTATGGGCTATCGGACCAAGAAGTTCAAAAAATGCTCGAAGCGAGCCTGCAAAACGCAGAGTCGGACGTAGGCTACCGAAAACTAATCGATGCCCGCAACGAGGCAGAGCCTGTGCTCAGGGCAACAGAGAAGAATTTGCCAGTAGCCGAGAAGCATCTGCCGTTGCCGGAGACCGCAGGTATTCGCACCTGCATCGATTCATTGAAGATCGCGCTCGCTGGAACCGATCCTAGTGCGATTCAGGATGCGACTTTCCGGCTCAGCCAGTCGACGCATCGGCTCGCTGATCTCATCGTTAAAGAGGCGGTTCAAAATGCCCAAGAAAAAATTTGACGACAGATGGTAAGAAGTCAGTCTTAAACGGAGAAGTTGTATGCCCAAGGTCACGTTTCTTCCAATGAACCAAACTTTCGATGCCGCTGATGGGGAGAGTATTCTCGATGTGGCCATCAATAACGATGTCCCGCTTCAGCACGCTTGCGGGGGGTTTTGTGCTTGCACAACCTGTCATGTGATCGTCAAAACCGCTGATTCCAAGCTTTCAGAGATCGAAGAAGACGAAGAAGAGCGCTTGGAGAGAGTCGCAGTGGGGCTCACTTTACATTCTCGTCTCGGATGTCAGGCCAAGGTTCATGGTGACGTGACGGTTGAGATTCAGAATGTCGGCGGGCATTGAGACCTTGGCTTCGATACTGCGTCATTGGCTGGATAGACAAACTCTGGAATAATGAATTGTTGTTTATCCGGCAATTTGTCGCAATAAACTGAACTATTTTAGTCGGTATTTGCAAGAGATATGGATAGGTTTCGATTTTTGGTAGAGTTCTAAGGCCCGAGCGAGGAGAGGTACTAAGATGCGAAGAGCTTTCAGGGGTGTGGTCCTGGTGTCGGCCATCGTGGGAGCTGTATCTGCTTGGAGCGGTCGAACCTACGCCGAAAATATCGGCGTTCCCGCGGAGAAGACCTTTACTCTGCGCATCCCGGGTGAACCCGAGACTCTCGATTGGAACAAGGCTCACACGCCGATCGAGACCTACGTTTTGATGAACCTCATGGAAGGTCTGGTCAGTTTCGACAAGAAGCTCAAGCCGATCCCATCGCTTGCCCAGAGTTGGACGCTGAGCAAGGATGGGAAGACCTACACCTTCAAGATCCGACCTGGCGTCAAATGGCAGGATGGAGTCCCTCTCAAGGCCAAAGACTTTGTTTATAGCTGGAAACGCTTGCTCTCGCCTTTGACAGCGGCATCTTACGCCTATTTGATGTTTGATATCGAGGGCGCTGAGTTTTTTAACAAAGGAACAATACAAAATTTTTCCCAAGTGGGCGTGAAAGCGCTCGACGACCTCACTTTACAGGTCAAGCTCACTCGCCCTGTGGCGCATTGGATTTATATCCCGACTTTTTGGGTGACGTTTCCTCTGCGCGAGGATGTCGTTGAGAAACACGGCAACTCTTGGGCCACGCCTGGAAGAATGGTTACGCTCGGACCTTATACGCTATCCTCCTATGACCATGATTCGAAGATCGTTATGGGGGTCAACACTCAGTATTGGGGGACACGCGGCAATGTCGAGCAAGTGGTCTGCCAGATCATCAAAGACGACTCGACTGCTCTCACTTTGTACGAGTCCGGTAAGCTCGACTTCCTGACGGATATCGCGACGCTTGATCTGCGTCGCATGGTTTCGAGGCCCGACATTCATCGCTATCCTTATCTTAAAACCGGCTATCTGGGCTTTGTCGTGACTAAGCACCCGGGATCCAATGTCAAGTTCAGGCGCGCTGTCGCGATGGCCATCGACAAATCTAAGTTTTCAGAGATCCTGCATGGCGGCCAGCAGGGCGCGACTTCTTTTGTGCCTCCACCGATGATGGGGCATTTTGCCAAGATGGGGTTACCCTTTGACGTTGCAAAGGCCAGGCAAGAACTCAAGGCTTCGGGCGTCGACCCCAGCGTTGGGACAAAGATCGAGCTTCTTTTGCCCAACACCGACAAGACGTTGACCTTGTCTCAATATATTCAGAACGAATTGAGAAAAAATCTTGGATTGAATATTTCGCTCGAGCCTTTTGACAATAAAACGTTCCGGGCGCAGCTAGATTTGCACGCGTTCCCGATCTTTGACGCCAGCTGGAGCGCTGATTACCCCGATCCGGACAACTTTCTCTCCGTGTTCTTGGGTAATGCGGGCAACAACCGTGCCGCATGGAAGAATGAGACATTTGACGAACAAGTGCTCGCTGCGCGCAATTCGCGCGACCCAAGCGCTAGAGAGAAGCTTTATCTTAGCGCTCAAAAGCTGCTGATCGAGGACCAAGCGGTGATCGTGCCGCTTTATTATGAGCCAAACATCGCGCTCGTCAGGCCGCGGGTCAAGGGACTCGAGCTGAACCCTCTCAACTATCTTCTTCTCAAAAACGTGCTTCTTGTCGGAAAATAAAGCGTCCGAGGGCATCACTTCCGGTTCTTATGAGGAGCTCGCGACAGCGGAGCGGCTCGAGTTGTTTAGGTCAGCAGTAGGGGCCTCGAGCGCTGTTCCGACATTCTTGACAGTCTGTCGTCAAGGAGAGTTTGAGCTGCTCACCCAAGTGGGCATCCCGATCAGGCGCATCCTCCATACGGAGCAAGAGTATCTCTATCAAGAGAGAGTGATCGCTGGAGATCGCTTGGTCTATCGCACTCAATTGGCCCAGGTTTTGGCAAAAGGGCGAGGTGAAAGAGGATTGCAGTTTCTGACTTTCGTGACCGAAATCGATATTCATCGTGGAGATCAAGAGTTGAAAGCAGGGCAAGCCAAGACAACGATCGTGGTGCGTCCATGAGCGTCGAAGCGAAAGCTGTGATTGAGTTCGAAACGATGGCAAAAGTCACTTCTGAAAAGCTGCAAAAATATGCCGATGCCTCGGGAGATCATAACCCGATCCATCTGGATGAGAATGCCGCCAAAGAGGCCGGACTTCCTGGCGTCATCGCGCATGGAATGTTCACCGCCGCGCTGATGGGAGAACGGGCTCTGCGGTTTGTAGAGGGGACGAAGGGCTCGTGGATACTCGCTTCGCTGCGGACTCGGTTCAGGACGATGACATTTCTTGGGGATGAGGTGAAGATTGGAGGATGGGTGAGGACCTCCACTGCTTCTGAGTTGGTTTTGGAGCTAACCGCTCTTAATCAGCGGGGAGAAGCAACGACGACTGGAGTCGCTAGGTTTGTTGAGGGTTCCCTGCAGCATGAGTCGAATCCATTGTCGACTTGATCTCCCTCCTCTGCTTCTTGCGGCCCAGTTCCTTTCAGAGTAGTCATAAAAAATGGAACAAACTCGGATTGGCAACCTGGACCGCCGGCTTCTTGTTTTGCTTGGAGTCGTGGCGCTTTGCGCATTGGCGCCGCTCATGATTTCAGGCAATTCCATGGACTATGACTCGGGTTCGGTAGCGAACACAGCCCGTGGGATCTTAGAGAATCGCGATTGCTATCGAGCGAGTCGCCATCCGGGGAGTCCTACTTATGAGCTTTGGGTCACTGTGCTCTTTAAGGTCTTGAGTGCCATTGGGGTGAGTGTCGACTCCTGGGATCGCGTGGCTCAGTACGGGACGACGATTTTCGCTCTACTCCTGGCGGGCCTGTTTTTTTTAGAATTGAGAAAATACCTAGCTCCTTGGCAGGCTTTTTTCGCAGGTCTTTGTTTGGTTCTGAATCCTGTCTTTCTTTGGCACTCATGGGCTTTAGCGGACGACATTCCTGCATTGAGTTTAGGGTTCTTGGGTTTGTGGCTCGTTCGTTCTAATAAGAATATTTACTGGGCGGCTCTTGCGATGGCCTTCGCTGTGACGTGCAAGGGGACGGCGATCGCGTTTCTCATCGCGGCTGGTGTTTATCTCGTTTTTTCAAAGCGCTTTAAAGAGGCGGTCGCGTTCGGGGCTTTTGCAGGGATCACTGGATTCTTTCTGTTTCTACCCGCACTTGCGAGTTTTAGCATGAATCCCTCCCTGGCTTTCTCAACGCTTCATTACGACTCCAGTCCGGGCGACCGGCCTGCCATGGGATGGAATTTTTTGAAGTGGACCGTTCATCTTTACATCCCTCTCTCGATTTGGTTGGGGTATCTCTACGCAGGAAGATTTTTTAAGAAAGTCTGGCGCCCCGAGAAGCTAGAAGACATTGCGATCCTGGCCTTGCTGCCTCTTTGTTTCATGGACTACTATAAGTTCAGGTACTCTGTTTTGGTTAAGCTGATCGGAATCGGCGTTTGTGCTTATGCAATTTATCAGCAGCGCTATCGAGCTCGGTTTTTAACGGAAGTCCTGCCTTGGCTGCTTGCGGCATTGGTGACCATCCAGATGCTGTTTTTCGCACCCTACTCGAGATCGTTTTTGTTGCCGGCAATTCCACCCTTGGTTCTTTTGATTGCGCAAAGGATGAAAGGAAAAGCCTTTTGGGTAGCCTGTGCCTTGATCACTTTCATACCCATGTTCAACTATTTTGAAGTGCGAGGCACTGCTCCCTATCTGCGCGTATCGAGCCGTGGGTATTATCGCGCATTGATCGAACAGGTCTCGGCGGATTACAATGATTATGGCCTTCAATCATCCACGTACATGCTCTTTAGTTTTCCGTGAAATATAAAAAAGTCCTGATCACTCATGTTCCCTATCAGCATCGCGGCGGCGAGGATGTTCATGTCGAGTCATTGGCAGAGGCTTATTCGAGGATTGGGATTCAGGCTGTTTTTTTTCCGACCGACCGTTCGCCTCCAAAAAAGTTAGGGAAGAATGCCCTTAAGTCCCTTTCGTTTTCTAGCGCATTGTCGGAGCTAAATCAGGTGGTTGCGAGAGAGCGTCCTGATTTTGTGCATGCTCACAACGTGTATCCGCTGCTGGGTCCTGCTTTTTTTAGGTGGGTGATCGACCGCGATTTCCCAGCAGTGATGACGGTTCACAACCACAGGTTTTTTTGCACCAATGGCTTGGCGCTTCGAGACTCGAAAGTCTGCAAGGACTGTTTCGACAAGAAGACCCCTTGGCCTGCGGTAGCGCATAATTGCAACGCGAGTATCGCCAAGAGCGTCTACTACTCAGCGGCGATTTCGCAAGTTCGTCATGGGGATCTTTTGGGTCGTGCCATCCGTCGATTTGTCGCTCCCTCTCCTTACATCCAGGGGGAGCTCGAGAGGTTTGGGATCCCTGCAAGCAAAGTCAGTTGTATTCTCAATCCCGTCGAGTTGACGGATGAGCCCACGATCGCAATGCCAATCGAGCAGGATGTTCTCTATGCAGGAAGGCTATCGCAGGAGAAGGGAATCGAGCCCTTGCTTGCGGCCTGCCGTTTGATGCCTGAGGTTCGCTTTGCGATTGCCGGAGACGGACCGTTGAGGGCCCGTGTTGAAGTCGCGGTTCAAGAGCTAAAGAATCTGCGCTATCTAGGCTCGCTTCAACGCGCGGATATTCTAGGTGCGATAGCGCATTCCCGCATCGGTGTGCTTCCATCCATTTGCAACGAGATCCTTCCTACCTTTGTACTCGAGTGCTTCATGCGCGGAAAAGTTTGCGTTGTACCGGATCTTGAATCGACACGATGGTTGGCTGCGGATATATGGCCGGGCGAGTTAGCAGAGACGGATCATCCAACGGAGTTGGCCAGAGCGGTACGAGCTGCCCTTCATCGCGAGAAGCCCGATGCGGGTCATGTGAAGGGTGTGCGGGAGAAGCTGAGGCCGGAGCGGTTTCAGCGGGAGTTGAGGGCTTTGATTGAGGGGCTTTAGCAATGCGGGTAGCTGAGCTGCCCATCTTGTTCTCCAGGCCGGCTGCTTCAGCTTCGACTTCCGCTACGTTTTAGATTTGCTGCGACGATTGCGGATCCAACCAATCCCTCAGTCCGTCGCCCAAGTAATTGAATGCAACCAGAGTCAAGAAAAGCACTGACCCGGGAAAAATGATGAGATGGGGATAACTTTTCATCGCTCGAAACCCTTCGTTGGCCAATGTGCCCCAACTCGAGAACGGGGGTTGTAGTCCAAGTCCGATGAAGGAGAGAAAGCTCTCAGACATGATGTTGGTCGGGATCTGAATCGTCAGAGATACGATGATGGGGCCCCAAAGATTGGGGAGAATATGAAAGAACAGAATACTTAGATTAGAAGCGCCTACTGCTCGAGCGGCCTCGACGTACTGCAACTGGCGCGCTTGCATGACCTGCCCACGCACGAGCCGGGCTTGAGTTGCCCAGGCCGTGAGGCTGATCGCTAGCAGTATTCCGGTAAATCCTCGGCCAAAGAGCAGCGTCAATAGAATCGCCAGCAGCAACGATGGGAAGATAAAGAAAATATTGACCACACCCATGACGATTTGATCGATCCAGCGTCCAAAGTATCCGGCGATCCCGCCCATGAGGGTGCCCACAAAAAGAGAAAACACGGCGGTAGCCATGCCTACAGAAAGTGACATGCGGGCGCCATAAATAATGCGGCTATAAAGATCGCGTCCCAACGAGTCGGTGCCAAGCCAATGAAGGCGGGATGGGAGCTCAAGTCTTTGCGCGATATTCTGGTCTTCGTACGAAAAGCGAGTCACCCAAGGGGCGAGGACGGCGAGCAATGTGATTATGACCAAGAATCCCAGGCTCAGAAGCGCGAGCCGATGGCGGGTGAATTGGCGCCAGCCGTGTGCCGTCATCATCCTTGCACTCTCATCCGGGGGTCAATGACTCCGTAGAGGAGATCTACTATGAGGTTGGATCCTAGCAGAATCGCGCCGTACACGAGCGTGACGCCCATCACGAGCGGGTAGTCGCGGTTAATGACGGCTTGTACGAAATGTTTTCCCAGACCAGGGATCTGAAAGACGATCTCGACCAGAAATGAGCCAGTCACTAGACTTGCAGCCACGGGTCCCATGACAGTGAGCACAGGCACTAAGGAATTTTTGAGAGCATGCTTAAAGATCACTCCGCTCTCCGGGAGTCCCTTGCCTCGGGCGGTCCGCACATAGTCGGCCCGGAGGGCCTCCAGCATCGAAGCGCGCGTCAGTCTCGCGACGATCGCAAGGGGTCTAAGGCCGAGCGTAAGTGCCGGCAGGACCCAGGAGCTTGGACCCTCCCAAAGCGCTGGTGGGAACCAGCCTAGCCAGAGTGAGAATACGATGATGAGAAGGCTTGCGACGAGATAGCTGGGAAGGCTCACCCCTGCTACCGCAATGAATACGGCGCCGCCATCGAGCCAAGTGATGCGTTGGGCCCCGCGAGCCCAGGCCGCTGCACAACCGAGCGGAATGCCGATCGCTAGGGCTCCTGCCAGAGCCAGCGCTCCAAGCGCCACCGAAGTGGGCAGCGAATCGCCGATGATCTCAGCGACGGGCCGACCTAGGTACTGAAACGACTCGCGCAGATCGCCTTGAAGGACGTCTCGCAGCCAGTGGGCGTATTGCACTGAGACAGGCTGGTCGAGCTCATACTTGCGCTCAATGTTGGCCTGAACCTCGGGGGGCCAAACATGTTCTGAGTCAAAAGGGCCGCCTGGCGCGAGTCTCAGCAAAAAGAAGGTCATTGCCGAGAGAAGCAAGAGAATCGGAAAGACGGCAAGGATTCTGCGAATGACGAAAGGTAGCATTACGCAGGATAGTGTACCCAACCTGAGGATAAGGGGAACCCAGAAGGTGGTTTAACGCATCGCTGCGTATCAGAAAGGAGAGCTGTATAGGCGCAGACAAAAGCGTCGAACGCCGGCAGGCTCTGGGAGAGTTTGCGGATATCGCGCTCGTAGACAAAAATCCCATGACGCTCGGATAGGGTTTCTAAAAATACTTCGCGTGCATGAACCCCTTGTTCAAGGTGTCGATAGCTCTGAACGATGCGCCTAGGGAGGTCCATCTCTAGAGAGAGTAAGCTCATGCTGAGCTTGGGCCAAACCTCCAGCAAGGATAGGTCGCCCAAGTGCCTGCGGATGAGGTTCATGCGTGCGGTGAGAGGGGCCTTATTGCCACCTAAAGTTTCATCAATCTCAAAGCGATGGGAGTCAGGGAGCTTGCTGAGCACTTGGTAGCGGATCCAAAGCTCGATAGGGCGTTGAGTGTATGCCGTAAACTCGATCACTCGTAAGCCGCGTGGGTCGGTTCGGAATTGGCGCTCAGCCTTGCGGGTGGCTTCGCGCATCCATTTGACGGAGGCGACGGCCGTTGCGAGTGGTTTAGCTGTTTTGGTCCACGAGATTCCGGGAGGCAGTTCGAGCGGGACGTTGACCCCCATGCGAGTGGACTCAGCCGAGGCTTGGTCGACGAGCTCGTGCAAGAGCTCGACGAGGGCCTCGTCGCCTCCAGTGGTCAGGCCATAGACTCCGTTTGGGCCGAGGGCGCCGGTACCGGCCGGAGCGGGATGAGAAGTTGAGTCGTTTGTGCGAACGCTGGCGATCTTTTCGTAGATATCGAGCAAGAAAACTTTTTTTTCACGCGGATAGTATTCAAGAGTCGCAACCGCTGTTTTTTGGTTCTTGGCGCCGGCTAATTCAAGACCCAGGTAGTGGCGAGTTTCACGCACGCTTCACCTGGACGTAGAGTCCACGAGGAGATGCTTTGAAAGGAAGGGGGCGAATTCCCTGCGAGACAAAAGCTTGCTCGATCTGTGTGCGTGTTTTTTGGGTCTCGGGCGAGTGAGGGTCGCCTTCGAGGTAGACAAAGAAACAGCCGCCGCCACCGGCGCCACACACTTTGCCTGAGACGCTGGGCTCGATCTCTTTTGCCTTAGCAAAGGCGCGGTCCATCTCTGGAGTGGTGATCCCAGGCGCGAGCGTCCTGCGAGTGGCCCACTCTTCGGAGATGGCTTCTCCCACTTGGCGCCAATCTCCTAAACGTAATGCCGCCTCAAGCCGTTGAGTGGCACGGTTTATGGAGACGAATTTCTCGCGGACATTGATCGAGTTGTCGATAAAACTTTTGTAGAGAGCCCAGTTGTTAATGCCTGAGTTGCGAGATTGTCCGGAGTAAAAGAGCATCATGCGACTCTCGAGTTCGCTCAGGATATTCTCGGGCAACCACTCTCGCTGATGTTTACCTACTCCCCACTTGAGGCTTTGTAGCCCCCCAAACATCGCGCCGTAATAGTCTTGGACCCCGGCTGGTACCTGGATCACGGTTGTCTCGATGTCGCGAGCGATCTCGATGAGGGATTCGCCGTCTTTGAGCGGATCCGCGATAGTCGCGGCTTCTGAGGCCGCCCCTTTGTCGGCAATCCAGGTCGAAAGAGCTCCCAGAATGGCGATGCTCAGGGTGGATGAGCCGCCCAAACCTGCTCCTGCAGGGCTCATCGCGCGAGTCGAGAGCTTGAGAAAAACTGGGCCGCTTGGATTTCGCTTGCGAACAAAGTGTCTGAGGATTTTTGCGTGTAGTTCGAGCTGAGGGGGGACTTCTATCGACTCGAGCGCGCTCCATTCCATGCTGATTTCATGGCCTTGGTCCTCGGACTCGAGCACGATCTCACTTTTTGAGGAGGCATCATGGTGAGGCGTGACTTCGATCGTCGCTTCTGCGTAAAGGTCGATGCCCAAGTTGATGGTCACAGGACGATCCAAGAACAGGTGCAACGGCCAGAGGTCTAAGGTGCCGCCGGCAAGATCGATTCGTGTCGGTGCTCGAGATCGGATGAGAATCCCACCCGGTCTGACGCGCTCAGTGTTCCTGCTCAACATACCCAATGTATGGCAGTCCGCGATGCTTGCCCGCGAAATCGATGCCATATCCTACGACGAATTCCTTGCCGATCTTGAATCCCAAGTAGTCCACTTCGACTTCAGTTTTGAGGTTATCGGGTTTGAGAAGCAGCGAGCAGCTTTTGATCGAAGCCGGCTTGCGTGCTCTGAGCATGTTCATGATGTAGTTCAGTGTGAGTCCTGAGTCGACGATGTCTTCAAAAACGATCACGTGCTTGTTCTCGAGCGGCTCGTTGATGTCGAGAGTGACTTTGACTTCTCCTGAAGAAACCATTTTAGAGCCATAGCTGGATACACCTAGAAACTCGCAGGTCATGGGCAAGTCGAGGTGCCGGATCAAGTCAGAGAAGAAAATGAAGCTGCCCTTCAGTACGCAGATTGCAGTGATGCTACGACCCCGATAATCATGGCTGATCTCGTGAGCGATCTCCGCGATTCGAGCTTGGAGCTTCACTTCGGGGATTAAGACCTTGGGCTTTTGATTGAGCTGGTTTTCATCAGACGTAGGCATTGTTCATGATCTCCCCAAAACCACCGCCGCCAGGGACGATGTAGTGTTTTTCATTCAATCCGCGCTCGCGCTCCCAGTGTGTTCCCGGAATCGTGTCGAGTACTTCTGCAGGCGACAATCCGCGATCCAAGCGGATTGCGTAAATCTCAAGGTCAGGATGGGCGGAGCGCACTTTCTTCAAATACTCAGGCGTCACGATGCAATGAAGCGCGACGTATTTGAGCGCCTTCCCAGATTGCTGTTTAAAAAGACTGACGGCCTCGACGAGCGTCCCGCCGGTGGCTCCCATCGGGTCGGGAAAAAGCACGATCGCCCCGTCCACGTCACCGCCGATTTTGTGGCCCGATACGCGACTCCCTGTGACTTTGTCTTGGGTGTCAGTCATGCGGCCGATGCTGATGTGGTCCTGGCGCACTTTGCGAGGGTTGATAAAGTAATTGAGCGAGGTGTAACAGATGTGGGAGGGGAGGGTTCCTGCGCGCGCAAGATTGACAGATACAACAGGAGTCTCGGGGTCGATGAGGGGTCCCTGGTAGACTGCCTCAGGGTGGTGGGTTGCCATCCTCGTGGTCATCGCCACGCGACGGCTGGGAAACTCTCGGTTCACCACCGTCTTGAGCAACGACGAGTAAAGCGTCGTGATCAACTCGTTGATCATCGGCTGATAAGTGTTCTCCGAGCAGAGCTGCGCGAGATGCGAGAGCAAGAAGGGATCCGAGAGGATGTGAACTTTAGGGCCGTAGGCATGTTCGATTTCTGAAAGTTGAAACCTCACGTCCCGAAATTGACTATCGGGGTGAGGCAGCTTCGCAGGCGTCATGCGCGCACCTCTTGTGGCGCTTCAGACGCTTGAGTAACTTGGAGACCGAGCTCTCCCTGATGTTCAGAAGATTCGACCTCATGGCAGAAGCGACAACGAGCTTCGTAATAATCCTTGGCTCCCACCAGAAACTGAGATTGCTGCGCTCCGGGAGGCGCTGAATTGCGCTGGCTCCTAGAGGCAGCGTTGCCGCAAACCACACAGACTGCCGTGAGCTTGGTGACTGACTCAGCAAGGGCAAGCAACTGGGGCATCGGTCCAAAGGGCTGCCCTCGAAAGTCCATATCAAGGCCCGCGACGATCACTCGAACTCCGCGATTGGCCAGTTTCTGCACGACTTCGATGATTGAGTCGTCAAAGAACTGTGCTTCATCGATGCCCACGACGCGTGTGTTGTCACCGACGAGATTGAGGATATCCCAAGCCTTCTCCACGGCTCGCGACGGAACCCGGTTGGCGTCGTGGCTTTGGATATGATTCACGCTATAGCGATTGTCGAGCGAGGGCTTAAAGACTTGGACGCGTTGGCGAGCGATTTGAGCGCGCTTTACGCGTCGTAAAAGCTCTTCGGTTTTGCCGCTGAACATGCTTCCGCAGACGACTTCTAGCACTTGTGCCTCATGTGATTTATGAGGCATATCACTAATATTCTATGGGATAGAGCGGTAAATCATGGAGATGGAGATTAACGCACTGCTTGAGGCCGGTATTCTTTACTCAGTATCATTTGAACAGAGGTCTTGAATTTTAAGTGCGTACTTCGACTCATCGCTTTTTGATGTTTCGAGTACATAGTCCGCTCTAGGCATTCGGCGGCCATTTGACTGAGTGAACACCTCTGGGTTTTTAGCGTATTTTTCGCAAACACGCGTTTCCTTGCTGAGAAAGTTCTCTTTAATCTTCTCGTAAAGTCGTGCCGTCCGAGCTCTTGATGGATTAAGGACCTCGTCAAAGTCATCGGTGACATTGTCTTTGATAGAAAAGCTCCGGGCCAGCTCAAACGTTCCGTCTTCTTTTTTACGGAAGTAAGGATTCTCTCCATCGAACAAGCTTCGATAAAAGAGAAAACCTTTCCAATTCGCGGCTAAATCGCCGTAGCTATAGATACCATTGGATCCAAAACCAAGCATGGTCGTTTCTAGTTCATGACCTCGCTCTAGCAAGGCTCGTTTCCATTGGCTTTCGTTGGACTGCGGGGTTTTGGAGACGGAAAGATATAGCTTGAAATAATCCCATCCTTGCGCAACGAAATGCCCGATTTTGTCCGTGCCCACCAGGAGGGTCGCGATCTTAATGACCGGAGACAACGGGGCGTACCAGCCGAGAAACATGTCGTCATAATCAATGGTCCCGCCATAAATGCCGCCATTTGCGACCATGTACCTAGAGGCGTTTGTCTCGAGCCAGGATTCTAGGGGCGAGAAAAGCATGGCGCCCACGCTTGCCTGAAACTTGCTTTCGACGATGTTCCATTTGTCTTCATCTTCTAGGGTAGGTTCTTCGTTGAGGTCTTTCAAAATGAGCAAAAGCCGTTGGTTGAATTGCTCGTCTATCGCGGCGGATGAATCTTTTAGTCGCTCCATCATGAACTGCCGATCCGTGAATTGATCAACTTCTTTGGCATAGCTGGGACACGAATATAAACTGAGGTATGTGAGGCTCAAGAGAATCGATGCGCTGATTTTTCTGGAAACGATGTATTTCATGCAGAATTTTTTTTCTATAATTGGAGTAAATCGAAACTCATTCTGTAAGTGAGGCCAGTGTACAACCCGAGCTTGCTCGTGCTGGAAGCGAAAGGGCCTATGCAGACAATCGGATTCTGGCAGTAGCTCAGGCTTCCGGTGGCGCCCACGGTACCGATTGTGCCTGAGTGTATGAAGAGGTGATGCATGGCATTTACTTGTGCATCAACGGTAATGTCGCCAAACGCTCCTTCGGCTCCTGCAAGCGCTGGCCGAGCGGTTATCTGAAAATCACTTTCCCAACGGTAATTCTCACTACGAAAGATGGCGTTTGCGCCCAAGACTAGACGGAGATGAGTTTGAGGCTCTCCAGCGTTGTGAAGGTCATTGCTTCCGCTCCAAACGGTGTCGACATCGATTCCGTAAACCAGATTGAGATGGCGCGACAAATACTCAAATCCGTGGCCATTTCCATAGACATTGAGGATTCCGTTGAACGCAGCCCAACGTCCTGCGAACTGGCCCGTGTTTGGATCCCATTGCAGCGTCCCTAAAGAGGCGCCCACTCCTGCAATCGCGTCAGGTTGGCAATAATGCTGAATACGGCTGAAACCAGGAACAACTGCTTTGCCTTTCGGGTTGGTGCAAAAAAACGCCGCTTGCACGTTTCCAATCGTCAAATTGAGTCGAACCCCACCCTTGCTTGGGAAGTAAGTGACGTCAAAGGTCCCGACTTCCATGCTCACTGCCGGTGTCTCGATACCCAAAGTCTCTAAGTGAACATTCGTAGCGGGCTCTACCAAACCGTTCTCTGCAAAGGGGCTTGTCATCACGACGCCGCCTTGGAGTTTTATCCGCGCAATGTGGTAACCGCTCAACAGTTTCGCCACGGCAATATCGCAGGCAGCGACAGCTCCCTGGCACCCTTCGAGCAGTTTTTCCGAGGAACGGGTCTCATCCTTTAGCTCCTCAAGTACGACATCTCCGAGGAATAAGGTTCCGTCTGAAAAGGCAAACGAAGACGGCCGTAGAAGAGTAAGAAGGAGTAAGATTTTGAAGTTAATGCTGCGCAGCATCATAAGGAACAGGGACCTTACTCTTTGTAAGTGCCCATATCAAATAAATTATTTGTCACTAACAAGTACCCGCTTTTACAAGACTCAACCCATGTAAGTGCTTATAAAGATGGATAAGTTTTATGAATTTGTCACTTCCTCGAAGACAGTAAAAACTCGCCATCTCTCAGTAAATGACTGAGCGCCCCGTCGTCCATCCCACGGCAGCCACTCACCGCTTTGGTATCAGCACCGACCCGCAAAGTGATGGTGAAGGGTGAGCGGCAATTGTTCGAGTTAGAAGTGGCGGAGGGGCCTCGAGTCGGCGCGGAGACAAACTGCTCAACTTTTGAGAAAAATGCCGTGTAGTGTCCTTCATTCACCGAGTTCTCTTTGAGGATCTGTTTATCGACAAAAGATTGAGCCAAGAAGAATGAGTTCTTGGCTTGCGCGATGAATCTGCGGTGACTGTGGCCAAGCACGTAGGTGATGTCGATCCCACTATCCTTTAGGCCTCGGCTCGAGACGCTCTCCGGCTTAGGCTCGACTGGCTGAGTGGCGCAGCCGCTCCAGATGCCGACGAGGACGACAATGGCGAAAGTGTGTTTGCGGGGCATGGGTAGCTTCCTCACAGTTTTTCAGCTTCAATGTTTAGGGCTTTAGGGACAAATCCAAATCCACAGTATTCATAGCTGCTGTCGATCAGGCCAGCGCTGGCAGGGGCACGGGCGGACGGAGTGACCGGTCCACAGCCCAGTACTTCTCGAATCCTCGGGTTGTGGCCAAAGATCCGGTCGATTCGAATCTCAGGCGAAGGGTGCAAGTCGAGATTCAGTTCGCTTGGGCTCTCGCCTTGCTCGCAAAGGTCCCTCACCGAGTTAGTCGCTGCATTGGCGAGTTGGTTACCGTGAAACTCGGTCGAGAAGTGCGACAAAGCTTCGGCTACCACTTGCACGGCCATCCAATCGGCAAAAGTCTCGGAGAGCTGGTCGTTTTCGCCGCATTCTTGACGGGTTTTTCGGGCTGCGATCAGTCCGTTCTGCAGAAAGCAGGCGTAGATCCGGTCATAGGCCGGGATCGAGAGGTCCGCTGCACGCAGCTCACAAGGGTCAATCGAGTGCGCGAACTCATGAGCCAGCGTAAAAACTAGGTTGAACCAAGATTTGGCCGAGAGAAGGTACGCTCCTCCGACTCGCATTCTCATGTCTCCGTTGGCGAGGCGTTCGTAGAAAACGTCGTTTTTCGTGAACAGGTCAGGTTCGTCCGCGTAGACGGATACGGGCGGAGGGAGCTCAAGCTTGGTTTTGCGAAGGCGGGCTTTAAGCTGCTTCTTTTCTTGAGCGCTAAAAGTCTCGTGGGGCTGTCGATTGATGAATTCTTCCATCGTGCGTTTGACCCATTGATAGGCGGACTCCACGCGGGCCCGACGGGTGGGAGTAAAGATCTCTTTTACCAGCTGCTCGTCAACTTGTTCGCTCGTCCAATCGGGATGGAGGTGGATGATCTCCTCGTAAGTGCGCAGTGCTCGGATCTCGCCATCCATGTCGGGTCTAACCACGCCGGTTGGGTCATGGGTGACGCCGCGCTTTTGGCAGACCGTCTTGTAGAGCTGGTCACAGAGGCGATGAGCAGTCTCGCCTCCCGAGGGTTTGGCATGAGGGACTACCTCCGTGTGGGCAGAAACAACTGAGGCTTCGATCGTGGAGGGGAGAAGGGCTACCCTAACCGCATTCGCTAGGTACACTCCCGCGGATACGGCTACTAGAGCCGCTGAAGCCGTAATGATCTGTCGGGTCCTAATTCTCAAAAAACCCCCTTATTCAAGTATTTCAATGAATGGGCTTAACAATCAAGGGGGTTGGCTTTAGTATTTTTTATATAAATATCATGTACTTAATAAGTGGATTTAATGCGCCAATGTTCTGGCCTCCTCAAGACCCCAACCGGCAATGCATTCTGACTTAAAACTGTGTCGCAAACATCTTGAAGAAGAACACGAGCATCGCGATCAAAACCGCTGACACCGCGCTCATCACTAGAACCTGTGGAAAAAACGCGACGATCGATGCTCTAAAGTAAGTCGTACGATAGACCTCGCGGGTGCCGATGATCGTAACGATCGCGGTATAGATATAGGCCGCTGCCCAGCCCACCATAGGCAAGGTGGACAGGATAGAGGGAGCCAGTCCGTAGCAGAGTACCCGGACGGTAGATTCGTATGTGATCTCACGGGGCGCTCCTCCCTTGCCTGGCGAGATGAAGATGCGTGCTCCGATGAACACAAACGCCGACACAACCAAGAGGTAAAAGAGAGTCAAAAACGGGTCTGCGATCACAGAGCCCGCACCCCAGAACCAGTGCTGGATACGCTCACCGATCTCCATAAAGCGCGAACTGCGCCCAGGGCTATCGATATCAGCTACATCGCTTGCGACTTTGAACACGCGGTTGATAACACCGCTCATCGCGCCGCCAGCGAGCAGCCGCCAGAGGTAACCGCCGGCTTCGCCAATCCAGTGGGTGACGAGTGCGAAGGCGAGTGGTTTTGCCATGCCTCCGCGCGTGGGAAGCGCCCTAAAAAAAGCAGTGGGTTCAGTCAGTATCGTCCAGACATCGCGAAAATATCCTGTGATCCAGTCAAACCCCGGTACAATCGCTTTTGATCCCGATTGTGACTCGATTCTTTCTCCACAGCTCGGGCAATCAAAGTCTTTGCCTGTCTCCGGGCCCGAGAAGCGTAGTCCACAGTCCGGACAAGGAGTGGTCGCCAAAATCAATGGCCCTTCTTTTCGGGAACAGCAGGAACCAGTGCTTTGCCCGGATCAGGAGGTCCTCCGGGGAGACCTTCCATTCCGTGATCATGCCCATCCCCATGTCCATGCCCATGAGAATCTCCGGGAGGCGTGCCGGGCGCAGTTGTTGGAGGGGGTGCAGACGGTTTGCTGAGCGCGTCGCGCGTCCAGGGTAGGTCACCCGTGATCGAGGAGTCGACTCGATAAACCTCGTCGCGTTTAGATGCTGGATCGCGCGCATAAAGCATGGCGCCGTCTCTCCAGAGCTGTATCTGGCGCTTGAGCTCGCCCTTTTCATCAGAAAGCTTGATGAGGATGGCGCCGTCCTGCCCTTTGGCATGTCCGCCTGTGATGAACTCCTGAATTCGGTTGCCGCTCAGCTTATCGAGCATCGCTTGGACGCGTTCGACGTTAGGAGCTTCCTTTTCTCCTTCGGCGATCCACTTGCCGTCTTTGTTCTGCAGCACGAGCGGCTTGTCACCTATCTGTTTGCCGGTTACCTCGATCTTCTTGGTGGTGAAGCGCTCCATCGAAGTGACGAGCTTGGTGAGACGCAGAGCTTTGGCGTCCTTGTCGAGCTTGTCGAGTGCAGACGTTTCAAGTTCGTAGACGGGATCAAGATTGGAGAGGGTAGCAAAAAGCGAGCTTTCGGCCTTTTTGTGAAGCGTCAAGGTAATGGGTGCAGGAGTCTCCTTGTTGCTGCCTTTTTCGATGTGAAGGGTCAGCGTCAGGACTTGTCGAGTGCCCTTGAGTGCAGCCTTGCCCTTTGTGTCCGTTTTGAGATCGGCTGCAAACTTCTTGGCGGTTAAATAGGTCGTAGCGCTGAGAAGGCTGTCGATGCTCTCGATATCGCCCGGGAACTCGTCGCCTTTCTTGGTCTTGAGAGTCCATTGAGCATCGGTTTTTTTGCCTTGGAGTTGGGATTTACTACCTGAGAGCTCAAATCCATCGATTTCGTGGGAGGAGATGGTCAGCAGCTTCTTGTCACGCCAGTAAGTCAGGTCATGATCGAGGTTGCTCTTAAAATAGTTGGGAACGAGGTAGACTTTGTTTTGATCGATTTTGCCAGAAGGCTTCTGGCCGGCCGGAATTGTTTCGATCACCCCAAAAATACTTTCACCGATCGGATGACTCGCGCCTAGGTAGAGGGCCGTCGTGCCGGCTGTGGTCTCGACCGTAATCTGACGGGTCGAGTGAGCCAGGAGTGCCGCTTCGTCTAGGCCATACTCTTTGAGAAGCATCGCTCGCTTCTCGGGGGTTTCTTCCTTGAGGTCGATCGACTCGGCGACACTTAGGTTATTTAATGCCGAGATAAGGGAGTTTCCGTTGGAGTCATCCGCCTTGAGTTTCGAGGGCTGGGCAAGCTCCCACTTGGAGTTGTCTCCGGGCTTGCAAAGTTTGGAAGTCGTGTCTGAGCAGCGAATCTCAAAGACGTGGCCTGAGCCATCTTTGAGGGTCACGCCTTGAACTTGAACGTCCTTGAGCGAGAAGATTTTCTTGCTCTGTTCTTCTTTAGCCTCTTGAGCGGGCTTGTGTTTGTATTCAAGCCACGCGGCAATCGAACCCATGACGACCAACGCGGCCGCGAGACCGAGCTGTCGGCTCCAACTGACTTGAGTCATACTACAACCTCCGGCGGATCACCCAGAACGCGATGCCCGCAATCGAAACGAGAAGCGGGATCACAATCACGTTGAGCAAGAAAATGACTTTGCTTTGTTTGTCGCTCAGCTCGACCTTGCCTGGTTCGTTGTCCTTGGCACGGATCGAGATCAAGCTCTCGTCTTCCATGGCCCAGGAGACGGAGTTGAGGAAGAAGTCAAGATTGCCGCCAAAGCGGCCATAGTTGTTCGAAGCAAACAGCGATCCCGCGAACACCGCGATGCGAGTGTTTCGAGAAGCTTTTGAGTCCTTGAGTTTGCCTTCTACCATGATGGCGGCATCCAATGGGCCCATCTTGTCTTTGCCGGGAGTGTACTGCACTTGTCCGGCTGCAAGCTGCTTCATATCTGTCACAGCCCAGCTCTTGGCCGTCGTTTGAGCCATCCACTGCACGGTCAGGCCTGTTGGAGCGCCCGCGATGACGCCCAGGGGGCGCGCGAAGGGGAAAGCGCATTGGATCTGCATCTCTTTAGTGATCGCGCTGTCCTTCGAGTAAGTCGCGATGATGGGCATCGAGGCGTCGACTCCCATCATTTTAGAGAGCGGGTCAACGATCATGGCATTTTCGACCCTGACATTCCACCCTGCTAGAAGTTGGATGAGTTCAGGTACGGGTTCACCGGTGCCTTTGAAATTGAAGTCCAGAGCGATGACTGCGCGGCCACCGTTTTCGAGGTAGCTGCGCACGGCTTGAATCTCAGGCGCGAAGTAGGATTTTGCTGGCCCCAAGATCGCGATCGCATCGCAGGTATCCGGAATCTTGCCATCCTTGAGGTCGGAGACCAAATTGAGGTCTTTGACCACGTAGGATTGATCTTCGAGTTGTTTCTTGGCGCTCGAGTATCCATCCGCCTCTTGGCTTGCGAAGCTTCTCTCTCCGTGGCCAGTGACTGCGCAAAGAGTAGGTGATTTTTCTTTGAGGAGCTTGATCAGGGCGTTGGTGATCTTCTCTTCGCTCGGTTCATCGATCTTGGCGTCGCGAGTTCCAGAGATGAGCTGCAGAGTCCCGTACTTCTTGATTCCTTCTTTTTTTGCTCGGGTCAGCTCTCGATCAGGATCGACGAACTCGACTTCGAACTTAGGATTGAGGGCTTTGTAGCTGTCCAGGAGAGGGCGATTCTGTTCGCGTTGCGGAGTTTTTCCAAACAAAACAGCTTTTACAGGGCTTTGGAGTCCCTTGATCAGCTTTACGGTTTGGTCAGAAAGTGTGTGTGCCCTATTCTTAGTTAGGTCAAGCTTTTGCGGGTAGCGCTCGCCCATGAAGTTGATCACAGCGACAATGCCCAGGACGAGCAGGACGGTAACCGCTGAGTTGAGCCCGTAAGCGGCGGTTCGTCCACGCAAGGACTGCATGTTGGCTCGGATGAGCGCTACGAGCACCCCCACCAGCGGAGCGCCGATGACGATCGAGAGCCAGGTCAGCTCAGGATACACGATCCGAGCAAAGAGCATTCCGATGAAGAGGGCGGCTGTGGCAGCCCAGAGTATCGGTGTCCATTTAGACTGGGAGTTTTGGTTCTGTTGTTGCGTCATATTGAATTACCTCCACCTAAACGAGTCGAGGACTCGGTGAGTGAGGAAAAGGCCAATACCAATAAAAGAAGCGTAGAAAATAACATCGCTTGAATTGAGAAGGCCTTGGCTGAAGTTGTTGAAGTGGCTGATGAGAGACAGATACTGTAAAATATCGCTTAGCGGAGGGCCTGCAGCTTGAGTTGCCCAGCTGATGAGCCAGAAAAAGAGGCCTGCGGCAAAAGTCAGGGCTCCCGCCACGATCTGATTCTCCGTCACGGCTGAAAAGAGAGTGCCTAGAGACAGATAGCAGCCCGCGAGAAGCAAGACCCCGATATAGCTAGTCAGAATCGGTCCTGGATCGGGGTTGCCGGTGAGCAAGAGGGTGATTGGGTAGACACTCGTGAGAAGGAGCATCACGATCACGAGCAAGTAAGACGAGAGATACTTGCCCAGGATAATCTGAGTGAGCGTCACAGGCGAGGTCATGAGCAGTTCGATCGTGTGCAGCTTTCGCTCTTCGGCGAAGAGTCGCATCGTGATGAACGGCACCAAGAACAGTAGGATGACATTCATGTTGCCGTAGAGTGGCCGTATGATCCCATCCGTGATGCTCGGGGGTTTGCCCATGTTGAACTGCTGATATTGCATATTCTGCATGATGAAATGGCTCAGGTTGAAAAAGAACATCCAACCCATGATCACCATGAAACCCGCGATCACGATGTATGCGATCGGAGAGGTGAAGTAAGATCGAAAATCTCTGCGTGCTATGATCCAAATGTTTCTCATACTTCGGTGTCTCTCCTTTTAAGCGGACGCCGTGGGGTCAATCGTGGTGAGCTGCAAGAAGATCTCTTCGAGGCTAACGCGCTCAGCGCTGAACTCGAGGACGCCCATGCTGACGGCTGCTTCAATGATTTTGTCGCGGATTTCTCCAGAGCCTGGCTGGATCTCAACGACCATTTTGGGGCCAACTGCAGTGACGCTGCTTACGCCGTTGATCTTGCGGATGGCTTCGGTGCCAGTGCTGTTGGGGCTCTTTACCACGAGTGAGTAGGTCAGGCCCTTGTTGAGGCGGCTGGTGAGCTGCTCGATTGTGTCGGTTGCGACGATCTGACCTTTGTTGATGACGATGATGCGTTGGCAAGTGGCCGTCACCTCAGGCAAGATATGCGAGCTTAAGATGATGGTGTGATCGCCGCCCAAGCTTTTGATGAGCTCACGAATTTCTATAATCTGCTTGGGATCGAGGCCGACAGTGGCTTCGTCGAGAATAAGGACTTGCGGGTTATGCGCCAACGCTTGCGCAAGGCCCACCCGTTGGCGATAGCCTTTTGAGAGATTGCCGATCAAACGTTTTTGCACGTCGCCCAGCGAAGTCTTCTCGAGCGCCATATTGACGGCAGCTTTGATGTTGGCGCTGGCGACGCCGTGAAGAGCGGCCGCAAACTCGAGATAATCCCTCACAGTCATTTCTGGATAAACGGGAGGCGTCTCAGGAAGGAAGCCGACATTGCGCTTCACTTCGATTGGGTTCTCGAACACGTCAAATCCCGCGACCTTTGCAGTGCCGCTGGTGGCCGGCATGAAGCCCGTCAGGATTTTCATCGTCGTGGATTTTCCGGCGCCGTTAGGTCCCAGAAATCCGACGATCTCTCCTTTATTGACTTCAAAACTCAAATCGTTGACCGCCGTACGGGAGCCGTAGGCTTTAGTTAAGTGCGAAACCTGAATCATGAAGTGATCCTCGAAGTTGCATCACAATCTAACAGTTTTAGAGTGGGGTTAATTTATAATGTATTCCCAGTATAGGTTGTCAATACAACCTTTCTGACATTTCTTCGGGATTGGGGGTGGGTATGCGCTGGACCCCTTTCCGCGAGCCAAGAAAGTACCGACAATCATTCCGTAACGCTTCTGATTAAAATTTTTTAATGCGCTGTCAAAAGATCGTCCCATCACGGTGCGGTTGATATCCTACCCCCGCTGCGAACGAGAATCCCGTGATTCGTGTTCAGGGGTTGAGGAGGGGCATCTAGGCTGACCTGACGAGCAAAACCTAGGTCCGCAAACTGGTTTGGCAGTACTTCTGTGGCAATATCCGCCATTTCGTCCCTTTCAAGGTTGGTGGGGTCGAGCACAGGTTTGATTAAGGCTTTGGGGCTGCCTTGGCCTTCTTTTTTAGCCAGGCTTTAAATTCAGCGTTGATGTCCTTGATCGAGCAAAAAGTGGGAAGATAGCTTTCGAGTTTCTTGCCCACCGAAAGTTGAACCAGATCCGAGATGGAGCATTTGGAGGCGATCATCTCCATCAAAGCTTGCGATGCCTGATAGTGGTAGCGAGGACCATTGGCGGTGGTCGCTCGAAACGGATGCCCCATGGAGTAAACGTCGGGTGTGGGTAAGGATGCCAACCAGGGATAATCGACTTTCCAAAAGGCCTGATCGACTTTCCCGGCGCCGCTATGGGTGGAGGGGTTTCGCTTAGCCAAGTAGTTGGCCATTCCTTCTTCTAGCCATCGAGGAACAGCGCCTTTGTATTTTTGCGCCAAGATGACGTGCACGAGCTCATGGCTGAAGATGGCATCAAAGTTGACTTCATCCACGCGCGGTCCCAGGCTCACCGAGTGCTCGGGACCTGCCGTAATCGCTACGACCGAATCATCAAATCCATGCGCACGTTTAAACGCCGCCGCGTCTTCGTACCAGTAGAGCCGGATCTTGCGGATGTCCCATTCGAGTTTGGACTGCATCGCATCGACTACGCGGTTGAGTCTCGAGGTGGTCAGCCATCCCGGGGCGCGCTCGCAGGCGACCGCATTGGTGTTGAGTGGGTGAGGGGCTGGCGCTGCGAGAGCCGGCCAGGAAAGTATCGCGATGAAAGAGGCGAGAATTTTTAATTTCATGATCGACTATGAGGTTTACCACCCTAGGCAGTCCTTTTCAGAAATAGTCGTTCAAGCTGAGGTGTGGGTCGACTCTAGCAAGCCCCCAAAAAGTTCGCCAAACACGAACTTTTACCCCTCTCAGTTGAGCTGAGCACCCAGAAAGTTCGCGTTTCGCGAACTTTTCGCCCACCGATACCTTGAAAGGGGCGACTCGCTCACCACGCCGGCGATTGATACACCCGGGATTCAAACATCGTCTCAAATCCCAATCGCTCTAAAATCGGTGCCGACGTATGTGCCCGCGCATGGGTCACGGCGTAGTTCAGTCCGATGTAGCGTACGGCTTCAAGTCGTTGAGCCACGAGCGCTGAATAAAGGCCCTGTTTGCGAAACTCGGGCAGGATATTGCCACCCATGAGGTAGGCTGCCTCGCGCTTTCTAAAAAAACTTGCCGTTCCCGCAGGAGTCCCGTTGATGCGAGCCAGAAAAAAGTGGCGTCGCTGCCGACCATCCGCAATCGCGTCTGCAATACTCTGGTGAGTCAGCTTGCGTTCTGACTCAGAAAACTCCCAACCCTTGAGGTAGGTCCATACAAACTCAGTGAGATTCTCTGCAGTCACTGGCTCTACTTTAATGCTTGCTGGGATTTCGATCGGCCAGACTCGCGATGGGGCAATCATTCCGCGAACGTCCCAATGCGCAAATCCAAGCGCCGAGAGCTTCTCGCCAAACTCAGGGGGCTCAGTCCAGGGACCCACGCACCACTTGAACGGCACCTTAAGTCGGCGATAGTGCTCAATGACTTCCTGGATGACCCGATCCGCGTCGCCCGGCGAGATTTTCGAGTAGGACACCTCATTCAGAAACGTGTGCGCGCACGAGGGCGTGGTGATCTGATACCAATCGGGGCGTTCGATCACCTCGGAGTCGGGGCGCAGGAGCACAGCGCCCATCGGCCCACGAATCGTGATGTTGAGTTTGTCGCTCGCTGAAAGCATTACTTCCCAAACTTCTCGTAATTATGCACCAGCGTCTCCAGGCGCTTGATTACCGCATCCACCGTTTTTTCGAGCTGCGCCGAAAGCGCGAACCCTGCCGCGTAATCATGTCCGCCTCCCCCAAGCTCCATCGCCACTCGATTGATCACGATGCGGCCCTTGGATTTTAGCGAGACACGAACCTGCCCGTCGTCTTCTTCGCGGAAGAAGCACACTACTTCGGCGTCTTTTAAGATGAGAAGCAAGTTCAGAAAAGACTGCGTGTCATCAGCCGAGGCGCCGTGCTTTTTGCGCAGATCCAAGCCCATCTCAAGCCAGGCCACCTTGCCGCCGGAGCTCACTCGCACGTTCTGCAGCATGTTGCCTAAAAGCTGCAGGTGGCTCAATTCCTTGGATGAATAAATGTTTTGATAGACTTCCTCGGGGTTGACTCCGAGCTCGATCATCTCAGCTGCGATCAAGTGCGCTTTTGGAGTCGTGCGGGAATAGCGAAAGCTATTGGTGTCGGTCATTACCGATACATATAGTCCTTGCGCCACGTCCTTGTTGATCTTCGCAAAGTTCAGCTCGAGAAACAGGCGATGTAGAAGCTCGCCGATGCTGCTCGATTCTGTGTCGGAGACGACCATCGCGTGCGGTGGATAGCTGATCTGATCCGCTCCCGTGATGTCTGGGTGGTGGTCGAGAAACACGATTTTTTTCGAGCGCAGCGAGAGCTCGCCCCAGAGTTTGCCCAGGCGCCGAGGGTCATTTGTGTCGACGATCACCCAAAGATCGCAAGTGTCCCAGAGCTCGACTTCGCCTGGCCCAAGCAAGATGTTGCCTTTGGGATCGAGAAAACGGTAGCGCTTGGGCAGCTGATCCGGGTTGTAGATCCGGCACGCCTTGCGTGCGCGCTTTAGATAGTGGTAGAGCGCGATCTCGGCTCCCAGGCCATCTCCGTCAGGGAGTTGGTGGGTCGAGATCAACACACGTTTCGCTTGCTCTAAAGCCTGTTTAAATTTGTTGAAATCCTTAGATTTCGAAAGAGGTTCTTCTTTGTTTTTCGTGCTCAAGCTACGCTCCTACCGTTCCGAAAAAGGACTCATGAGACTTGCCAAGACAATCCAGGCCGAGAAGCTGGATCCCCTCTATGTCATCTTTGAGCAGCACCTATACAACTTTAATGACTCAGATGCGGACCGAAAGACGTTTATTACTAAGATTGTTGAAGATTATCTCACCTATCTGCGCAAAATGAACATCCTGATTCCTAAATCTTTAGAATCCTCTATCGTTGAGGAATTGGCGGGCACGGTGAACACCATGCTGATCAAAAAGATCTACGGGTGTCTGAGTCTTGACGACTATCGTAAGGACGCTCCGTTGGTTTTGAAGAAAAAGGCTAAGAATCGGTACCAGCGATTAAGCCGCGCGCGTCGGCGCGTGGTTTAAAAACCTTCGCGAGTTCATGTCAAGCATGAGGAAGGTTTTTCCGACTTTCAGCAGCTTCCTTCTCTATGTAAGCTGGGAATAGTTCCTAAACTGTCGCGAGAAAAAACCATGTTCATACCTAGAATAAGACAGAGGTCGACCCTTACTAACGTTGTCATATTGATGGTTTTAACTTTGACAGGGTCATCAGCCAACCTCGTCTATGCCAATGAGCCGCAGCCTGTTGTCACAGACGAGTATACACACGCTGAGGATGAGTCTGGCGACCACAAGCACCCCAGGTACTCAAAGAGGGAACTTCGTGAGCTGGAGAAACGGTCCAAGATCATTAAAACTGCATATGATAACGGCCATAAAGAAGATTATAGCAAGGGCTACGCTGCCGGCCGGGCAAAAAATATGAAGGCAGTCAAACAATGCGAAGCCAAACTCGAGGCGCTCCAGCAACTGGTGAGCAACGAGCCATCGGCAGATGCCACCACTTTGCAAAAAAAGATTGCCGAAATTCTCAGCGCCGACAAAGCAGCGGTTCCTGCTGGGAACGCCAGTGGGCACTAGAATCCTCTAACGACGCTTCCTTCGCCTCTTCCGCGCTCCCGCAGCCTTGCGAATGTGCCTCACCATCATGCCAGCGATGTTGAGTCCTGTGGCCTTCTCAATGCCTTCGAACCCAGGTGAACTATTCACTTCAAGAATCAATGGCCCGTGGGAGCTATCCATGAGGTCTACCCCGGCGATACCGATGCCGAGTGCCTTTGCCGCTTTAATGGCTGCTTTTTCGAATGAAGGATGAAGTTTGACGAGTCGTCCTTCGGCTCCGCGGTGGATGTTCGAACGAAACTCTCCTTCGGGTGCGGTTCTCATCATCGCTGCCACGACTTTGTCGCCCACAACAAAAACACGATAGTCGCGCCCAGCGGCTTCGCCGATGAATCGCTGGATGATGACATCTTCGTCGAGGGCTTTGAGGGTATCCAAAACTGAGCCCAGCGAGATCGGAGTGTGCATCAGCATCACGCCCACTCCCTGCGTGCCTTCGAGAACTTTGACCACGACGGGCATCCCATTGACTGCGTCGACGGCGGCCCGGAGCCCTCGGCTGCTCCGACTCAAGACGGTGGTGGGGACCTGGAGCCCTGCTTCGGTCAATACTTGCAGGCAAGTCATCTTATCGCGAGATTGCGCAATCGCATCCGACCCATTGACGCAGAACATGCCCAGCGTCTCGAACTGTTTTACGACTGCGAGTCCGTAGCTTGTGATCGATGCTCCGATACGAGGAAGAATCGCGTCGTAGCGTGGGATCTCATGGCCCGAGACCAAGATGCGCGTTCGATCTCCATCCACGACGAGCTGGCACTCGAGTGGATTGATGATGTCCACGTGCACGCGTTGCTTGCGCGCCTCCTTGAGCAAACGGCGAATGCTGTGCAGACCTTTGTTGCGTGATAGAATCGCGATGCGCATTGTTCGCTCCGTGGGGTTAATGTAGCATCGCGGGAGTGAGGGTCAAGTTGGGGTGTCCATTTCGCGCTTTGCTTTTGCCTGCCGCTTTGCTGCTGATGGGGTTTACCTCTTCCCGCCCTGCACCTCAGGCGAGCGCGTCTCCACGGTCCGCAGTCTCCGCGCGGCCCTTTACCGACGGGCCTCTGAGTGGGGCCCCACTCCCACGCAAGCTCTGGACACAAAAAATCTTAGGCATCATGACGGACCTCAGTATATCCCGCGATGGAAGCACGGTCTTGATTGGAGCTGGGCCCAACCCCGAGGTCCCAGGCAGCGGTTCATACCAGGTGGCGCGCTATGATCGACATGGCCAGCTCTCTTGGCGCCTCCCTGTAGCGATGTCGGTCAAGTCCCAGTCTCTCAACGAGGACGGCTCGATAGCGTTTGTGGCTACCTATGACAGCAAGCTTGTCGCCATCAATGCGCGAGGCAAAACGGTGTGGGAGACTGAGGCGAGTTGCAAGCCCATTGCGCTTGGCAAGGACCGGAGCTTTCTCTGTTTTCATGACGACGATGCTGAATCGGATATCGCCTTTGATCTTTACGATCACAAAGGTCGCAAGAGGGCGGAGTACCCCGCCATTCGAGATGTCTTGGGGCTTAAGATGTCGGTCAACTTGCGACACTGGGTGATGTGGCATGCCGGCGGGAGTCTGCAGGTATTTGGACTCGAGAGCGTCAAAGGATCAGTCGTCCAGCCGCTCGCGCAGGTTCAGGTTCTTGGAGAGGTGGTAGATGCGGCAATTCTGCCTGGTAAGGCACCTCGAGTAGCGGCACTTTACAATGAGGGCAAGGCGCAGAGGCTCCGAGTTTGGGATTTCGCAGGTCGGCTGATTTCTGAGGGCTCGCCCTCAGTTCGTGTTGATCAGCTGGAGTTTGGAGCGACAGGTACCGCGCTAGTTGCTTACGGCAACAGCGACCAAGGCCAATACATCGAGTATTTTGAAGCAGCTCCCGCTGCCGCGAAACTCAACTCAAAGTGGATTCGCGGACTGCCTCAGTTTGCGGACTACTCATCGCACTTGATGTCGGCTGTTGATCTTGCGTTGATTGGCTATGAAGAAGTAAATAATGCATCGCGTCTTAGTTGTGTGCTCGCATTTGATCCGAGTGGCGAACTCAGGTGGAAACTTCCTCTCATTTCTGACGAGGGTTCGTACTTCTATGCCTATGCGTTTGCATCTCTTTCTCGGATTCTCGCAGTTGGAACAGATGACGGCAATCTGAGCGTTTTTAAATTCTAAGACGTTTATTAATGAATTAGTTTAATCCACTTTAAAGAAGTGGTGCGTTATTTTTAATTAAATAATTCCATACACTTAAACAAGGTTTTGAAATTCTCTAATAATAACGCAACGCAAGAAGAGTCCTTTGACTCCAATAACCTAGTCCGATAAATCCCCCGGCGAGGTGACAAAGTGGAGCAGTCCAAGGGGGGTTGAGCTGCTTTTGAATCGAAGGGGGGGACATGTACAAAACGCTATGCGTTGTTTGTTGGGTAGGGGTTGGTTTGAGTGTGATGACTTGGTCTGTCGCAGCTTCAGAAGGAGTGGCTTCTCATACTAAAAGTAGCGGATATCGCTCGGTCGCGGCCAAGCCTTCAATCAAAGCCTATGTTGGGATGATTCAATCAGTTGCGCAGGATTATGAGGCCGCAATGACGGCTGCGAACGAAAAGGTACGCCTCGAACTGGCTGGGCGGGTGAGTCACCGCGAGGCCTGTGGGTCGCTCGGCAAGGCTGAGATGGCGTGGATCGAACTCGACGGGTTGACTCGCACTTTGAGCTTCGAAAATGACGAAGACGAAAAAGTGCTGCGCAATCTGATCCGTATGGCGAAGCCAGCCTTCGCTCTGAACTGCGCTCCCACTCGCGGGACGCGCGCTCAGACTCCTGGTCTCTATGGAGCTGAGTTCGAGTCGATCGGCCAGCGCTCGGCTTTCTTGGGTCGCACTGCGTTTGTGGGATTGAACGAAGGCAAAGTGACGCTGCCGGGGACTTAGATCGAGACCTGTATTTTTCTAACTACTCAAAGGCAGCCTCAAAGGCGGGTACTTTTACAAGGGATGGGCTGACCATCCAAGTTGACGTCTCTCCTGAATCTCGACGAGAGGGCTAGGATAGAGCCTGCAAGGCGTCGGGAACTCAGCCTCTAGGTCCGAATTTGAACCGCTCGTAATTGGGAACTAGGGTTAGCGGGTTTTGACGGGCTCAGATTTTGCTGAAGGTAGCCCAGCCAAACTGAGCGGTGTGAAGGGATTCACTTCCCCTTTCTGACAGAAGGGAAGGTGATTCAATGAATAGAACTACCAAGTACTATTCTTATCGACTGGCATTGGAAAAACTAAAGTTTCGCAACCGGGTTTTGATCGTTCTTGCCAGGTTGCTAGTTTTTCTCGTGATTCTAGCGATTCGTTCTTAAGGCGATACACTGAGGAGAGGCCGGGTGGGTACAGCTCAACCGGGAGCACTCAGTGAGGAGTGCCGTTCGGTTTGGTTTCACTCTATCTTGGCCCCCTTCCGCCTCCACAAAGATCTTGTCGACGCAAAGGTCTGCCCGCAAGTTCATGGGTCATATCTCAAGGTGTTGAGGGTTATTTAAATAATCATCAGCACCGTTAGCGATAAGTCAACGACCTAGATGACCTTCTTCCGCTTCCCAGAAGACAAGATCCCCAGCATGTCCCGATATTTTGCAACCGTCCGTCGCGCGATATCGATATTCTCCGACCGCAGCAGCTCCACGATCTTCTGATCCGATAGGGGGTTCTTCTCGTCTTCTTTCGAAATCATCTGGCGGATCTTCTCTTTCACTGCCTCGCTCGCCAGTGAGTCCCCGCCGTCGGCTGCATTGATGCTCGAGTTGAAAAAATACTTCAGCTCAAAGATCCCCACGGGCGTATGCACGAACTTATTGGTCGTCACGCGCGAGATCGTAGATTCATGCATGCCGATGTCGTTAGCGACATCCTTGAGAATCATCGGTTTGAGGTGCTGCACGCCCTTCTCGAAGAAGTCGCGCTGCCGCTTCACGATCGCATCCGTTACTTTGTAGATCGTCTTTTGGCGATTATGAATCGAGCGAATCAACCACACCGCGGAGCGGAGCTTTTCCTGCACATACTCTTTGGTGAGTTTGTTCTTGTCCTTTTCCGCGCTCGCTGCCGTCCCCGCCGTGCTTCCGCTCTGAGCGGCAGCCAAAATATTTTTGTAATAAGGCGAGATTCGCAGTTTGGGCATCCCGTCTTCATTCAAAACGATCACAAACTCTTCAGCCACTTTGTAAACGTAGATGTCCGGGCTGATGTACTGGGTGTCGCTCGTATGAAAGGAGCGCCCCGGCTTTGGCTCAAACTCCAATATCAGTCGAGTTGCATCAATGACCTTGTCTAGGGGCTGGCCCAGCGCCTTAGCTACGGCTTGGTAATTCTTGCGCTCCAGATCTGACAGATGCGAAGCGATAATCTGCTCAACCAGAGGTTGGCGGGGATTCATGATCTTCGCTTGGATCGCCAGACATTCTTGCAGATTGCGCGAAGCGACGCCCAGTGGATCGAAGTTATGCACGATCTTGAGGACTTCTTCTGCATCCTCGAGTTCGATCCCTGCTTCTTTGGCTAAGTCCTCGAGGTTGGCGTTGAGGTAACCGTCATCGGAGAGATTGCCGATGATGAGTTCGCCTAAGCGCTTCTCCTCATCCCTCAACGGGATCATCGAAAGCTGCCAGCCCAGGTGATCCTCAAGTGAGGTCGTTTTTGTCAGAACATTTTCAAAACTAGGAAGCTCCTCATTGATCTCCCGCATCGAAGGAGCGGAGCTCGAAGAGGAGTTAAAATCTTCGACATAAGACTCCCAGTTAAAGTCGTCTTTGCCTGCAACCAGCTGTTCTTCTTTAGGTTGTGGCTTCTCAAACGCTTGCTCATCGCGGAGTTGGGCAGCTTCTGGGTCGACGTCGCCGCCTGCATCTTCTGGGGTGGGGGCCAGCTCGCCCTCGGGAGTTTCGCTCAGCTCTTCGAGGATGGGATTTTCCATCATCTCTTGGGTGACGACCTCTTGGAGCTCCATGCGATTCAACTGAAGAAGTTTAATAGCTTGCTGCAGCTGTGGGGTCATCACAAGCTGTTGGCTGAGTCGTAAGCTTTGTTTGATCTCTAAGGCCATGTTGTGAAAGTTTCCGCCGCTTGGTTCAAAAGCCTAGAATTGAAAATTCTCCCCGAGGTACGTCTCACGAGCAGTTTTGCTATTGGCAATCTCTTGAGGCGTGCCTTTCTCTAAAATTTTACCATTACTCAATAAATAACCCAAATCGCAAATTTCTAATGTTTCTCTCACGTTATGGTCTGTGATGAGAACACCGATCTGACGTTTCTTCAAGACTTGGATCATTCTTTGAATGTCGCCTACTGCTATTGGATCAATACCCGCAAACGGTTCGTCTAGCAAAAGGAATACCGGATTCAGTGCGAGCGCCCGCGCAACTTCGACACGCCTCCGCTCTCCGCCCGAGAGGGTAAAAGCTTTTTGCTTCGCAATATGTTGGATGCTGAACTCATTCAGCAGATCTTGAAGACGTTCATGTCGTTCGGTTTCGGTGAGAGGCAAGGTCTCGAGCACGGCCAGTATGTTTTCTTCGGCAGTCATCCGTCTAAAAACGGAAGCTTCTTGAGGCAAATAGGCGATCCCATTTTGCGCACGCAGGTGCATCGGCCACGCGGTGATGTCTTTGCCGTCGACCGTTACGGATCCGCCTTCGGCTCGCACCAGTCCGACGACCATATAGAACGAAGTCGTCTTACCCGCGCCGTTTGGCCCGAGCAGTCCTACGACTTGCCCTGAGGTCACGTCAAAACTCACCCCATTCACGACCTTTCGGCCTTTATAGGATTTCATGAGGCCATTAGCCGCTAGCGTATGCGGCTGCTTAATCGCTTCCTGTGCTGAATGCATTGCTATTCTCCACTTCAACGAGGTCTGAGTCCCGGTGCATGATGATCACGTCGCCGGTGATGGTGTCTTTGTCCTGATAGGCCTGCGGAAACTGCGTGAGCCGGATCACATCGGTACGGTTGTCAAAAACGGCTTTGCCGCCTGTAGCGTATTTGAGCGGATCGGAGTCTTCGCCGATTTCTTTGATGAACACATCATCGTAAGCCACCATGTATTCGAGTACTTTGGCGAAGCTTCCATAGTCTAGATCCGCGCTCCGAGACCGAGTGAACATCGTCGGCTGAGTGATCCGCACAAATCGTGTTGCAAGCGGACGGCTAGGATACATCTTGAAATGAGCGACGCGCTTGTCGCGGTAGATGACGGCGTGGTCGGATTCGATGCGAGTCCAGTCGGGCTTGGGCGAAGGCGCGCCTGAAGGCAGGGGTTGTGGTTTTTTCTCCATCGTTAGGTCAGCCGACTTTGGCAAAACGATGGTCGATTTGGCCATAGCGTACTCAAGCCCGAGGCTATCAAATTCAATATGCTGACTGTCTTCTTCCATGCCGCTTCCATGCACAGGGTAGGTGGTTGGGATGCTGACGTGGCGATCGTTGGGCCGATACCTCAAATACTGGCTGACCAGCTGAAATCCGTCGGGAAAGGTCGTGTGCACGTCTCCAAAAACCTCGAGATCGCGCTGATTCATGAAGTATTTTGCCTCCTTACCCGTGATCAATGTGACTTTGCCGTCAGGGTCAAACAGGAAAGCGTGGATCTTTCGAGCGTGGACCAGTTTTTGTTGATTGTAGAGAAAGGCGCGGTCAGCGATGAGTTTCCACTGCTTTTCTTGGGCATGGGTGGAGACGTATTGAAATTGGTCGACCGAGTATTCAGCGATTTTCTTTTGTGGAATCCCCGTAGCCAAGGTCTCCCCATCGTCGCTCATTAGGGTCTCTGGGTCGACCGCTGCCGACTTGGACTCGGTTTCCTCGACCGAAGAGGGTGACAATACGACGATTTCAGCAATAATGAAGATCACCACGGAAGTGATCAATAGAGGCCTAAGCCTTCGTCTTAAAAGCGCGTATGTGAGTTTACCTCGGGCCATCCTTGCTTACAGTAACCCGACCCAACGGGGCCTAACAGAAGGAATTTACATCTAGAAATGAGTTCCTGACCGTTGTAGGGTGCGCAGATAAGAAAAGCGTTCCGGCGCGCGTGCGCGAACGGCATCAAGAGGCGCTCCGGAAGGGCGAATACTCTGCTGCCATGCGGAATCAGGAAGGTGCAGAGTGAATATTAGGGAGTTTGAGGGGCGCAAAAAAGATCACATCCAGCATGCCCTGAACCCTGCCCATCAGGCCACCGGCCTTGGGGGACTGGACTGGATCCGTCTGATTCATGAAGCGCTCCCTGAACTGGATTTTGACGAAGTCAGATTGACATCGACCTGCCTCGGTCGAACTTCGGCAACTCCTTTTTATATCGCGGGAATGACTGCGGGTCATGAAGATGCACCGAGGATCAATCGGGCGCTCGCGCTGGCTTGCCAAGAGCGTGGGTGGGCGATGGGAGTGGGATCTCAGCGGCGTGAGCTCGAAGCGTCTTCAGACGAAAGCGCTCAGCTGGATCATTGGGAGTTATTGCGTGAGTCGGTCCCGAGGCTGACATTGTTCGCCAATTTAGGTTTGAGCCAGCTGATCGAGGCACCGACGTCAGAAGTTCAACGCTTGGCAAAGTCGATTCGCGCTCAAGCATTGGTGATTCATGCAAACCCTTTGCAAGAGGCACTGCAGCCTGAAGGAACGCCGCGGTTCAAAGGGGCGCTCCAAGCGCTCGGGCGGATTTGCGGAGAAATCGATATGCCCGTGGTTCTGAAAGAGACGGGGTGCGGTTTTTCGTCCGCCACATTGAGACGTTTGAGTGATCTCCCCCTTGCCGCGGTTGATGTGAGTGGACTGGGTGGCACGCACTGGGGTCGAATTGAGGGCGCTCGCTCTCCCAAGGGTAGCCCGCAAGCCGTGGCTGCGCAGACTTTTGCGGAGTGGGGCGAGCCCACCGTGGAGACATTGATTGCAGCTCGACAGGAGCTTAAGCCTCGCACGGAGCTTTGGGCTTCGGGTGGAGTGCGCACTGGATTGGATGCAGCTAAGTTGATCGCTCTCGGCGCGCATCAGATAGGGTTTGCTAAGCCAGCTCTCGAAGCGGCTTTGGCGGGAGATGAAGTTTTGAGGCAGTGGATGGCAGCGAGAGAGTATGAACTGCGGGTAGCGCTCTTCTGTACCGGTTGTGCGAGTCCGGCTGATTTGCGGCGTAAGGAGGGCGTATGGAAAGCGAAAGGTATCTGACGGAAGGCTTTCATCGCCTGACTCGATCGGAGCGATTGAAGCGCGTGAAGCGCCTCTGCGGCTTGTCGGATGAGGATGTGAAGATCTTGTCGGGCGAGCGCGAGCTGCCTGAGCACGTTGCCGAAAACTTGATTGAGAACGTGGTGGGGTACTTTCCAATCCCGCTCGGAGTCGCCACCAATTTTACGATTGATGGGCGAGATCTATTGATTCCGATGGCTGTCGAGGAGACCTCGATCATCGCGGCCGCCAGCGCGACTGCGAAGTGGATCCGCCGCGAGGGCAGCATTCGCACCTACGCCAAGGGCAATCTCATCATCGGGCAAGTGCAGTTGCCTAGCGTTCGTGACGTCGATCATGCTCGCCGCGTGTTGCATGATAAACGCGAGCTGCTCATGGGGCTCGCGAACGCATGCATCCCTGGCATAGTAGCCCGCGGAGGCGGAGTGAGAGACATCGCGATCCGCGAGATTCAGCGCACAGATGCAGCGAGTCCGATGCTGGTTCTGCACATTCTATGCGATCCTTGCGACGCGATGGGCGCCAATCTCATCAATCAGATCTGCGAAGCCCTCAAGCCGCGAGTTGAGGAGCTCACTCGCGAGCGCGTAGGGTTGTGCATTCTTTCAAACTTGGTCGACACCAAACTCGCTTGCGCCGAGGTGATTGTTCGTAACGTCGACCCGGTGGCAGGGCGCGGAATCGAAGAAGCCACGCTTTTTGCGAAGGCCGATCCCTATCGGGCAGCTACTCATAATAAGGGTGTGCTCAATGGTATTGATCCGATTCTGATCGCTACAGGCAATGATTGGAGAGCAGTTGAAGCAGGTATTCACGCCTATGCGACTCGCAAGGGGCGCTATCAGCCTGTTACCGATTGGCGGATCGAAGGCTCGGATCTCATAGGTCACATCGAAGTTCCGCTGGCCGTGGGTACAGTGGGTGGCGTGACTCGCGAGCATCCAACCGCTCGCGTGGCGCTCAAGATGTTGGGGGTATCGCGCGCCGAAGAGCTTGCAAGAATCTGCGCTGCCGTGGGGTTGGTGCAAAATCTCGGAGCCCTCAAGGCTCTCGCCACCGTCGGGATTGTCAAAGGGCACATGCACTTGCATGCTTCGAATCTTGCGATCGCCGCCGGGGCTGAAGTGCACGAGATCGCTGCCGTTCGTGACGGCCTCAACAAAGTGCTGGCTGTCGAAAAAAGAATCAACCTGACTCACGCCAAAGAAATCCTCGAGGCACTGCGTGTCGCTGAACGAACGCATGCCCTCATGTAAAGCGCAGGGGGGCGCGGCTATTGTTTCGACTTCTCCCGGCAAGATTTTCTTGCTGGGCGAGTACGCTGTGCTCGCAGAGAGACCGGCATTGGTAGCGGCTGTGGGTCCGCGGTTTGGGATGAGCCGAGGCTTGATCGGGACTTCGACAGAGTTTCACCCGCAAAGCCCGTCGGGGCGGTTGCTAGCTTATGCACGCAAAAAAGGCGTTGACCTTGGTGCGATGAGTTTTGTTGATCCTATGAACGGCGCCGGGGGATTTGGCGCTTCAACCGCGCAGTTCGCGTTGCTCTATCTGGCTTTTTCAAGAGAGCAGGGCGTCGACGCTTCGGCTTGGGGAGCGCGCAAACTCTATCGTGAGCTCATGCGTGATGAGCCTTTACCTCCGAGCGGCGCTGATTTGATCGCGCAGTGGGTGGGTGGTGTTACTTTTTTCGACCCATCGTCTGCTCAAGTGAGCAAGATTGACTTGAGAGCAGTGGGCCAGCATCTGCTTGTCTTTTCGGCCTCTAATCAAAGCGGGCGAAAAGTTGCGACTCACACGCATTTGCAATCCCTTGCGCGCAGAGGGTTTCCTTCTCTTGAGGATCAGGCGCTCATCGATGAGCTTGCGTCGATCACGGATCAAGGAGCGAAGAGTTGCCTGGCCGGTCAGGTGCGCGGTTTTGGCGCGGCTCTGGGTAGTTACGGTGCAGCTTTGCGCCGAGCGGGGCTAGAGTGCGAGGCTGCAACCCGAGATCGCGAGGCACTGGGAGAGATCTCAGGCG
>JACCDG011258634.1_pt1 | contig 135578 bp, 128 predicted proteins | sample 7442471 | NCBI WGS metagenome assembly JACCDG01 (sample SAMN15323444, study PRJNA562643) | freshwater metagenome | isolation source: river surface water | place: USA:Blue River Watershed | collected 2017-08-17
AAATGGCAAGCCTACGGTTACAAAGACATGTTCTATTTCGCTCTCAAGATCCTGCAAAAGGCGGGTTACCTAAACTCCCGTTTCCACTTCCAAAAACTCTAGCTCATACAAAAAAAGGAAAGAGGCGACGTGCCGCGTATTTTTTAGTCGTTTGTCTAAACCTTAGACACCTAAATCCTTAATGACTCCAAAAGTTTCAAGTAGTTACGACGGCAAGGTCCTTGCTCATAGCCGCCGCCATGAGGGACAAACCTTACTCTTCTTCGAGTGATGGTCTATTGGGACTATTTCTAGGCTTTTTGTTGAGCGCTCTGCTGATTTATCATACCAGCGCGTACGCGGCTTACGACCGCGTCGTCACATGGTCTGACATGAGCACTATGGACCTGCGCCCAGCATTTCGAACTCCATATGCTTCGGATGGCAATCTCATGGAGGCAGCCATTCCCGAGTCGGCAACTTACCTCGCGCTCAGAGACGCAGACTCGCGCGTGAATCCAGCGTTTCACGTGCCGGCAGATCTCAAATCACCCGTTACTTTTTGGCTCAAAATTTACACGGAGTACACGACACAACACATTGTGATCTTTGACTCTCACCATCCCGAGATCGTGTTCGATGTTCTTGACTTTCGCGAACTATCAGCCAAGGCAAGAAACCGCGTCGTCTATGAAATAGTGTCTAAGCAAAGGGTAAAAAAATCTCTCGCTACGTTTCGTCGCGCGTTCCAACGATTGATTTCCAATCCTCACCCTAAGAATCCGACACGCGAAGAAAAAATAATTATGGCCGCGTATAGTAAGCTGCCACATAAACACAGCTACAAAGAGCTCGCAGGTTTCCTTAGAAGCCAAACCGGCCAGCGCGACAACATCGTAAAGGGCCTACTCGCTGCAGAAGCCTTTTTTCCTAAGATGGAGCAGATCTTCAAACAAATGAATTTGCCAATCGAGTTGACCCGCATTCCGCTTGTCGAGAGCTCGTTCAACTTAAACGCTAAGTCACGCGTTGGTGCGGCTGGTGTTTGGCAGTTCATGCCTCGTTCAGGCAAAGAGTACATGCATGTCGCTTATGCTAGCGGCATTGACGAGCGGCTCTCGCCTCTGAAAGCAACTGTTGCAGCAGCTAAGCTCCTCAAACGTAACTTCAATATCGTTGGCAACTGGCCCCTGGCTATTACGGCCTATAACCACGGACACGGGGGACTTCCTCGTCTTGATGACGAGCAAGCAGAGGACTTCAAACGCTTTGGACATCTCTTCAGAGCCTGCAAGGCGACCGCGCCCGGCAAGAAGAACCTTGGCTGGGCAGGACGCAACTACTACTCCGAGTTTTTGGCCGTTGTTCACGCCGAAGCTTATCGGAACCTATTCTACGGAGAGCCACCTAAATCAAACATGCAGCCGCTTGTATTTAAGCGTCTAAACGGTGGAAAAACAGCTGTTCAGATCGCAAGCGAACATCGAGTATCCATTCAGGACTTTGAACTCTACAACCCAGACGTAATTGATTTGCATCGCAAACTTCCGACTGGCTTCTGGATTGCGCTACCGGGCGAAACGGACGACCTCGCTGGGCTTATTGCGCCTAAGCGGCCTCGGTCGCGCACGCGGTCCACCTAAACCTAGCGCTTGAACCAAAGATGGGGTGCTATTCAGCAACGATGTTAACTACACCAGGTTGTGCAACCAAAAGCTGAGACCAAATCACCTTATGGTTCGCATCCTCGACTTGAGAAATCACGAGCCCCTCGGGTACCTGAACCGAAACAAAACGACCCGTTGTTGGATCGAGTGCTTGTGCGGCCAGGAACTGCCCATTGCCAGCCAGGCTATATGATTCTGGTACTAGATTAGCTGCTTGAACCGGGTGCGTGCTCGGATAGAGCATGCTTGAAGAATGCTTTGCGGCGAGGTCCTTTAGAGCTGCGATAACCAATCCGCTCTGCGGGCTTACACCACCCTCAAGCTGACCCAACCAAGTATCCACCTGAGCATTGCTCAACCGATAGAAGCTCACACCATCAAATCGATCAGGAGTAAGGCGATATCGATGCTTGTAGGACTCACCCGCCTGAACATCAACAAAGAGAGGAAAATCTCCAACCGCATAGGCCTCTGTAATTTGCACCAAACCGTTGGCATCAGAAAAAGCGACGGCATTGGGCTCACCTACTACGCTCACGCTTGCCCCTCGCGAGGTCGACATCGAGCTGTCGCTTGCCTCAAGCACAGTTCCGCTAATGGTTCTTTTCGAAACTGCGGTCAAATCGAGATAGGTCGCCAAACCACCTAGAACTGGGGTCGCCACGGCAGCCACGGCAGTATTAAATGTGGCGCTTCCCCTAAGCGAGAGCACCTGTGCCCCAGGAGCGGCATTGAGTAGAGCAAAATAACGAATGCTGTCTGCGTCGGGAGCAAACTGATTGGTTTCATTGAGATAGATGATTTTCTCTGAGCGCCCTGAGAATTCGACATTCCACCCGACGGGGACTTTTCCAAAGATAATTCCCATGTCCTTTTGAATAGCCCGATCTGCGAGCTTCGAGAGCATCAAGGCGGCGTTGTTCGAAAGCATTGCAGCCTGCTTTGAGTCGCTTTTTCCGTCAGGCCGCCAGATCAGAGTAGGCACATGGTCCGAGGAGCGTAGGGTTTTCCATCCATCTAAAGTTAAAACTTCTGAAAGTGCATCTTCAATGGGGGTCTTCCATTCAAATGCTTCGACAACCCCTGGACTCACCTGAATGGGTAGGCGAGCGTCATTGATATGCCCTGGATCAGCATCGGCCGACAACGTAGGCGTCGAAGGAGCCGTAGGAGACTCTACTTCATCATAATTTGGCCAAGGTGCCGCATGACTATTCAACGCAAGTCGAAGAGCTTGAAGATCAATTTTTGAGTAGTCAACCCTTGATGCATACTCAGGATCGAGTCCGCCCGGCTGTGTAACAGTAATGGCCGCCGGAGATGATGCTTGAGTAGCCATCAGCGGTGTTGCTTGAGCTGCGAGTGGCGCCGCTTGAATCGGAGCATTGCTGGAGGCCGCTTTAAGAGGTGTCACTGCATGAGTTGACGCTTGTGAAACGGATGCGACCTGACCAGGACCAACCGGATCAAGAAGCTGATTCTGATTGCCGTAAAGTTTTACTGAAAGCTCTTCAATCTCTTTGTAAATCTTATCATCGCTCGCCTTACGAAGCTCTCGCTCTTGAGTCAGGGCTTTGATGGCTTTTTGGAGCGTCGTGAGTTCAATCTTGGCTGTCATCTCACCCGTCCTATGCTCAGCATAAGCATGACTTGGCAGCTGATGAATGATCCGCTTCTTCACCTTGGCTATGCGAGTCTCACTCGCCCTTGGTACGATATTAGGGAGTGGTGCAACCACGCGAGCAGCTGCTTGAGAGGTGAGAGACTGATCCTTTACTAACTCTATGTTGGGCTGACTAGCCACCGCCTGGATATTCATTTTCGGGGGTTGCTGTAAAGCGAGATGAAATTGAACGTGAATTTGACGGTAAAGCGCTTGAAACTTCTCAAGCTCGGCCGCAGATGCGAGCGCATCGGCCGAAGCGCTAACTTGAGGAGCAGACACCGAGTGCGCCAAGGTATCGCTGATCGGTGGCGCTACTTCTCTGCTCGCAGGCATCTCTACTCGAGCAATACGAGCAGATTGAACAATATTTTTCGCTACCGCTACTCTTGCCCCAATCTTTGCCACATTTCGAGCAAGCTTGAAAACTGGCTTCGCAGTATCCGGTAGGTCGCGACTCGAAAGTCCGGGCAACATGTCTGGAAGTGTCGGCAAACGGTATACGTCGACCTTCACATCGTTAAGCCATTTCCATGGTTGGAGGCGAATCGAAATTGGAGAAGCGTGTTCAGCGCGCGTAATGAGCGTACTACCAACAAAAAGCACTGCTGATGCGGCAAAAAGCGCGGAAGCGCTAGCTGCCATCATGCCTTGACTCAGTGTTGCGGTACTGCTTATACGCTTAGGAACCACGTCTCTTTATTCCTCGGATGAACTCCAGAATAACTGAAACCGACTACCTAGAGCTAGACAGCTAATTTTGCCGAGCGCGAATAGATCTGCTTTAAAACTACCCTTTATCGGCAGCCTGTTGACGGATGATCGCACGTTCGAGCTTAAGTTGATACTTCCTGAAAGAATGTTCGTCGAGCTCCGCCTCTTTTAAGGTGCTCTCAGAATCTCGCTGAGCTCTCTTGGCGCGATCGACATCGATTTCCCCGCGAAGTTCTAAAGTCTCAGCAAGAACATTGACTGCATCGTCCTTTACTTCAAAGAATCCCGAGGAAATAACACCTGCGGACTCACTCCCGCCGGTTGAGCGGTACTTGAACATGCCTGTTTCAAGTAGCCCAACCATGGGAGCGTGTCCTGGCAGAATTTGAACCTGGCCTTCACTGCCAAAAATCGTAACTTCCTCGACGGGTGCTCCCTCAAGAAGGCGACGTTCAGGTGAAAGAATCGTAAGCTTCAACATAGGTTGCGACCTTAGCTTTAAGCCAGGGTCTTGCCCTTCTCGATTGCATCTTCAATCGTGCCGACCAAGTAGAACGCTTGCTCAGGAAGATCGTCGTGTTTACCTTCGGCGATTTCGCGGAAGCCCCGGATGGTGTCTTCGATCTTCACAAACTTACCCTTTAAGCCAGTGAATTGCTCAGCCACAAAGAACGGCTGTGACAAGAAACGTTGGATCTTACGGGCACGCGCGACAACCAGTTTGTCTTCTTCTGACAGCTCATCCATCCCGAGAATGGCGATGATGTCTTGAAGGTCTTTGTAGCGCTGAAGAACCTGCTGCACCTTACGCGCAATCTTGTAATGCTCCTCACCTACGACGCGAGGATCAAGAACTCGTGACGTAGAAGCAAGCGGATCCACAGCTGGGTAGATTCCCAAATCCGAGATTTGACGCGATAAATTGGTCGTTGCATCCAAGTGCGCGAAGGTCGTTGCTGGAGCCGGATCGGTATAGTCGTCAGCAGGAACGTAAATTGCCTGAATCGACGTAATCGAACCTTTATTGGTCGATGTAATGCGCTCTTGAAGCTCGCCCATCTCAGTCGCCAAGTTGGGTTGGTAACCGACGGCCGAAGGAATACGACCGAGAAGGGCCGACACCTCAGAGCCTGCTTGAGTGAAGCGGAAGATGTTGTCCACGAACAGAAGCACGTCCTGGTTCTCGTCATCGCGAAAGTATTCAGCGACAGTAAGTGCCGAGAGGGCGACGCGAGCACGCGCCCCTGGTGGTTCGTTCATTTGACCGTAAACGAGTGCGGTCTTCTGAAGGACTCCGGACTCCTTCATTTCCATCCACAAGTCATTGCCTTCACGAGTACGCTCACCCACTCCAGCAAAGACGGAGAAGCCACCATGCTGGGTCGCAATGTTGTTAATGAGTTCCATGATGAGAACGGTTTTACCGACGCCGGCACCGCCGAACAGTCCAATCTTACCGCCACGGGCATATGGAGCGAGAAGATCGACAACCTTGATCCCAGTAAAGAAAGGCTGAACAGCAACCGATTGGTCACGAAAAGCCGGGGCTGGACGATGGATCGGATACGCTTTCTTGTGACCAACCGGACCCGCCTCGTCAACAGGCTCTCCAATCACGTTCAAGATGCGGCCGAGAGTCTCACGACCCACAGGCATCAAGATCTGATCACCCGTATCAAGCGCAGGAAGACCACGCACGAGGCCTTCAGTACTGTCCATAGACACGCAACGAACAGTATTCTCACCGAGGTGCTGTGCCACTTCAAGAACCAGATTCCATTGCTTGTCGTTGATAGCTGAGTTGGTCACCTTAACGGCGTGAAAAATTGCCGGAAGATTTCCTGGCTCAAACTCGACGTCAACGATCGGGCCAATGACTTGTTTGATCCGGCCTGTGTTTTGGGGCTTTGCCGATGCCGACATAAAATCCATTCTCCTTCGATTAACCTAAATCTAACTTGCGCTCTTTTGGGACTCGCTGCCCGAAATGATCTCCAGCAGCTCCTTGGTAATGCCCGCCTGGCGCTGCTTATTGTACTGAAGCGAGAGCTTACGAATCATCTCGCCCGCATTCTTTGTCGCGCTTTCCATAGCCGACATGCGCGCTCCGTGCTCACCCGCCTGGGACTCAAGCAAAATGCGGAACGCTTGGATACCAAAGTTTTTTGCAATCAATTGTTGCAGCACCGTCTTGTGGTCAGGTTTCACGATATACATCGGGACCTGAGCTACACCATCTTTTGACTCTACTACGATGGGCCTAAGAGGAAGAAAATCCTCAACCACCGTTTTCTGAGTTACGGCATTCACAAATTCATTGAAGACCACTTTGATCTCATCAAACTTACCCGAAAGGTAGCTTTCCACCAAAGAGTCCGCGAGCTTTTTACCCTTGGCAAATGTTACCTTGCCACCAAGTTCCGCGTAATAGTTGCACAGATTGACTTTACGTGACTTGAAGAACTCGTTGCCCTTGCGGCCAACAAAAGACATATGAATGCTTTCGTAATTGGCTTGATTAGCTGCCATCCAGCGTTGTGCGCCCTTGATGACATAGCTGTTGAACCCACCGCAAAGGCCACGATCTGATGTTACTATCACCAAAAGTAGCTTCTTCTTCGTGCCATCCACTTGCTCGCGAGCTAAAAACGGAGAATCCATCGCTTCTGTGCTCAACGAGGAGACAAGCTGAATGAGCTCACCGACCCTCTTCGCATAAGGACGATGATTGTTGTTTGCGTCTTGGGCACGCCGCAACTTCGCCGCAGAGACCATTTTCATGGCCTTCGTGGTTTGTTGGGTGTTCTTCACAGTCCCAATTCGTTTTTTTAAGTCCTTAATGCTTGGCATCTCGGCGACCTCTTAGACGAATACGCCTTCAAAAGCTTTCAATGTAGACTCAACTTTGCCCTTTAATGCGTCATCAATTTTACCGCTCTTAACGATTTCGACAAAAATCTCTGGCGCATGCTTTTCAATGTAAGCCGAAAGCTGAGTTTCGTACTCACCCAACTTCTCAACAGGATGTTTGTCGAGATAGCCAGTAGAGCCCGCGTAAATAATGACAATCTGACGCTCTACCGGCATCGGAACGTACTGGCCTTGCTTGAGGATTTCAACGAGACGACGGCCGCGATTGAGCTGCTTCTGAGTTGCTGCGTCGAGATCGCTTCCAAACTGAGCAAAAGCGGCCTTTTCACGATACTGCGCAAGCTCGAGACGAAGCGTACCGGCAACTTGGCGCATCGCCTTAATCTGCGCGCTACCACCCACGCGGGACACTGAAGTACCTACGTTCACAGCAGGTCGTACGCCAGAGTGGAACAGATCCGTTTCGAGGAAGATCTGACCGTCCGTGATCGAAATCACGTTAGTTGGAATATAAGCAGAAATGTCACCTGCTTGGGTCTCAATAATAGGCAAAGCGGTAAGCGATCCTCCGCCCAGCTTGTCAGAAAGTTTTGCTGCCCGTTCAAGCAAACGAGAGTGCAGATAGAAAACGTCGCCCGGATAGGCTTCGCGGCCTGGCGGACGTCTCAGCAACAATGAGAGCTGGCGATAAGCTTGAGCTTGTTTGGTCAAGTCATCGTACACGATCAATGCATGTTTTCCATTGTCGCGAAAGTACTCGCCCATAGTAACGCCTGTATATGCAGCTAAAAACTGAAGCGGTGCTTGGTCAGAAGCCGTCGCTGCAACAACAATCGTGTGGTCTAGAGCGCCATACTGACGAAGCTTATCGACCACTTGCGCTACGGTGGATTGCTTCTGTCCAATAGCAACGTAAATACAAAGAACGCCACGGCCCTTTTGATTAATAATCGTATCGATAGCTACTGCAGTTTTGCCTGTTTGACGGTCGCCGATGATGAGCTCGCGCTGACCACGACCGATCGGAATCATGGCGTCGATTGCTTTGATGCCGGTTTGAAGGGGCTCTTTAACAGATTGCCGCTCAACGATCCCTGGTGCCTTAATTTCGACCTTACGAAAGTTTTTGCTCTTGAGTTCGCCTTTGCCATCAATTGGCTGACCGAGCGCATTAACTACGCGTCCTAGAAGCTCTTCTCCCACAGGAACCTGAACAATCTTATTGGTTCGCTTAACACTAGACCCTTCTTTGATCTGAGTGTCATCTCCAAGAATGGCGATACCGACACTCTCTTCTTCCAAATTGAGAACCATCCCGCTGATGCCGCCACCGAAGTCGACAAGCTCTCCAGCCATTGCCTTCTCGAGTCCGTAGACCTTTGCGACCCCGTCACCGACAGAAACAACGGTTCCGGTTTCAGAAACATCAAGACGCTTTTCGAAATTAGCGAGTTGGGATTTTAGGATCTGAGTAATTTCTTCTGGACGAATCTGCATAGTTTCCTCGGAATTCTAGTGAGAAGTGACACCGGCAGTAAGCCGGTCACGAAGCTGTTGAAGTTGTGCTCGCAGGGTTCCATCGTAGGTCACGCCATTTACGGTGACCTTGGTGCCTGCCAAAAGATTCGCGTCAGTCGAAGTACTGAAGGCGACTCTCCTACCTAGTTTTTTCTTAAATGCGGCCGCAAGAGACTCAACATCTCCATCGCTCATGGGCTCAGCAGAGACGAGCCGTCCCGCTACTCCACCCTCGGCCTCGAGGCGTACACCGGCAAATGCCTCACGAATACTACGCAAAGCAGGGAGACGACCTTTATTGGCTAATAAATTTAAAAATTGAGAAAAGAGCTTTGTGTAACCCGCTTTCGAAGAAATCGCATCGAGATAGGCGACTTTGTCTTTTGCGGGCATAACAGGACCCATTAGGGCCTTCCGAGCGTCATCAGAGGAATCTAACGCTATTAGCAGAGAATCCATCTCTGCTTCGAGCACATCCAAAGCTTCTGAAGAGGTTTTTGCGTCTTGAGCGGCCTGAAAGAGCGCCTTTGCATAGGAAGTAGCGACGCTCATTGCACTGTCTCCACTTGATTAGAGAATTCTTGGCGAATTCTAGCACGATCATCGCCAGTAAGGCGCTCGCGCAGGATATTCTCTGCGCGGTCGATCGTCTTCATACCAACTTCTAAAAAAAGCTCGTTCTTTACTTGAGTGTAGAGTCCCTGCGCCGAAGCTCGCGCGTCGGTTGCGATAGTAGCAGACAAGCGCTGCGCCTCAGCTACTACGCGTGTCTTAGAGGCAGCCGCGTCTTGCTTGGCTTGTTCTCTCAACGATACGATCTCTGCATCCATCGCTTTGAGCTTGCCCGTGAACTCATCGTATTTGGCCTGCGCCCCTACGAGCATCTCGCGCACACGCTTTAACTCATCTCTTAAACTCACATGTCGCTGCACCACAAAAGAACGAATCGGCGCTTTGAGCTTCCAGACCAAAAGTCCCACGAGCATTGTGAAGTTAATGAAAGGGAGGATTAACTCTTTCATGCCTTCCATTAGACTTTCCTCGAAAGAAGTTTTTCAGAAATGCTACGTGCCATACCCTCGATATCCACTTCAAGCTGAGCTTTAAGTTGCTCACGTTGCTTGCTGATCGATTCCGCAGCCTCTTGGTTGATCTTTTTGGCTTCTTCACGAGCGCGGGACAAAAGTGCATGCTCCTCTTTTTTTGCCTCGTTCAATATTGCGTCGTACTCCTGTTTAGCTGCTTTCCGCTCCTCAGAGATCCGCTTTTTGTACTCTTCAAATTTGGCGTCGGCTTGAGCCATCAGGCGCTCAGCCGCTTCGCGATCCGCCACAGTTTTCTGATGGCGGGCTTCAAAGAGGCGCAGAAATGGCCTGAAATAAAGCGGGCTTAAGATAAAGAAAAGAACTGCAAATATGACGAGCTGGATGAAGAAAGTGTTATTGATCTCCAGCTGGTTGAGAATGGCACTCACGTCCGGTTCACTCCAAGTCACTGCCCAAAATGGGGGTGGTACGCCAATGGTATGGTTAACCGGTGGCTAGCATGCGCTAGACCGCGAGGTCAAGAAACTTGGAAATAAAATGCTTACTTTTGTGCGGCGAGAAAGGGCTTGGCAGGTTGTGCTGGCGCGTGGGCCATCTTGCTATTGCCTTCAAAGATAACGCCTTCATCGACACTTAGGCTTGGAGTGAGAATATCGCCTCTAAAAATCGCTGGTCGATGAATTTCTACTCGGTGCTTAGCCCGCACGCTACCATTGACCTCGCCACTAATGACTACAATGCCCGCTTCGATCTGGCCATATACGCGTGCACCCTCGCCCACAATGAGCGTGTCTGGGGTGTAGATTTCTCCTCGGAAAGTTCCGCCTATTCGAACTGTGCCTTGAAAACAGAGCTTGCCCTCAAATTCACATCCGTGATCGATGACTCCGGTAACGGCGCTTTGGGTCGCTGGGACACTGAGGTCTTTCGAACTCATGTTTTGGCCTCCTGCCTAGACATGGCAGCACGATAGGCGCCCTCTATTAGCGCATCAATAAGCTTTTCGTGCATTTGCACAGGAACATATTTCATACTCTTCTATTCTGCATGGCATCAATGATCCGATCAAGCTCTTGCCTAGAAGCAAAGTGAACGACAATTTTTCCACGCCTCTCTGACCCCTTCACTTCTACTCTCGTAGACCATTGCCGAGTGAGATCTTGGGCTACCGTAAAGAGTCTTTGCTCAGCAGGAGACGACTGCTGCGCGACTCCTCCTGCGGCCTTAAGTGTTGATAATCCTTGAGACTTTAGCTGATCAACGAGTGCCTCTGCATCCCGTACACTCAAACGCTTTTCTACAATTTGGGCTCGTGCGCGCAAGCGAAGATCATTATCTTCTAAGCTCAAAAGTGCTTTACCATGTCCGAAACTCAATATTTGCCGCTTCAAATCATCGATGATGGCTTCGGGGAGTCTAAGGAGTCTCAAAAAGTTCGCAACAGTTGCTCTATCTTTGCCTACACGCTGTGCCACTTCTTCCTGAGTGAGCGAGAAGTCCTGAACTAGCTGAAAATAGGCCAGCGCCTCATCGATGCAATTCAGGTTCTGCCGTTGAATGTTCTCTACCAGAGCAAGCTCAAGAGCCTCCCGATCAGTTGAACGACGAATGACGATCGGCACGTGCTTCAAACCCGCTAGTTTAGCAGCGCGTAGTCGCCGCTCACCGGCAATGAGCTCGTATTCACCTTGCGGGGATTTTCGGACAACAAGGGGTTGGATGATTCCATTAGCTCGAATGGATTGAGCTAGTTCCTCTAATGCCGCATCGTCAAATTCTCGACGGGGTTGGTACTGATTGACCTTAATTTCCTCGGGCCGAATGAGTCCAATTCCTTGCTGACGGTCTTTGTTGGCCATTTCGGGCGCTTGCGAGGGGGCTCCTGCGGCAACTGCCCCTGCAGGAGCCATGGGACCGCCCTGAGGCGCTGTAACTGTGTTAATTGCCCCCGCTGACGGCGCAGCTCCCGGAAATAACGATGCTAGACCTTTTCCTAATGCCGGCTTTTGTGCCAATCGATACCTCTCTTAACTTCCCTGTTTTAATCTTAAATTCCCATTGCAGCGGCTGGCGGCGCGGTGGACACGCTCGACTCACCTAGATTTTGCGATACCCCTGGAGACTCGGGGGCCCTCTCTGCCTGAGGTTGGTTTCGACCCAACAATTCTTTGGCCAAATTCATGTAGGCAGAACAGCCCTTCGAATCGATGTCATAGAGCAATATGGGTTTACCAAAGCTGGAGCATTCACTGAGGCGAACATTGCGCGGAATCACGCTATCAAAAACTTTTCCTGAAAAGTGAGAGCGAACTTCCTTCACTACCTCATGCGCTAGGTTGTTGCGCCCATCGAACATGGTGAGCACAATTCCTTCTTCAGCAATTGCGGGATTGATGCTTTGGCGAACCAGAGAGACCGTGTGCAAGAGCTGGCTTAAGCCCTCAAGAGCAAAGTACTCACACTGAAGTGGCACTAAAAAGCTATCACAGGCATTGAGAGCATTGATTGTCAGCATTCCCAGCGAAGGAGGACAATCAATGAGTATGTAATCATATTGGTCGCGAACTTCCGCAATCGCTGCCTTTAGCTTGCCCTCACGAGCAAACGCGGTGACGAGCTCGATCTCAGCTCCCGCAAGGTCGTTGTTGGCAGGGGCCACAAAAAGATAATCAACCTCGGTTGGCCGGATGACCTCGGACAACTTCGCGTCACCAATCAGTGCATGATAAACGTTCTTATCTGCCTGCACTGACGCACGATCGATCCCCAAAGCAGATGACGCATTGCCCTGCGGATCCAAATCAAGAACCAGTACCCGTCGTTCAGCAAATGCAAGCGACGCCGCAAGGTTGACCGTTGTAGTTGTCTTTCCTACGCCGCCCTTCTGGTTTGTAATAGCAATGACCTTCCCCATAAGACCTCCTTGGTCGCCTAGCGAGAATGCGCTGGAGGGGGCATCCTCTTTGATGCCCCCTCTTTCATGTGGATGTGGTGGGTGTGGTTAATCACAAGATAGCGCAAACTTAAGTCAAGGCTAACCGTGAATATCTGGCTCATCAAGGTGTTTTTAAAAAAGAGGAGTATTTTTTGGATTTATTTGGCCGAAAGAGCCACCCATTGAAGAAAGGGGAGAAAATGTTCTACGTGGAACAGCCTGAGTACTCAGTGGAGGGAATTAAAAGGTTCCACGTGGAACACGCTGCAAGCGGACGATGATTCTCTGCTTATTCTCGCTTCCCACTGCGTACTCATGCTGACCCGTCACCCCGAGAGGACATTTCTTTCTACTTTTTTGAAACTCACCCCACTCGGTAGTCCACCGTGGACCCTTGAGAAGGAGGAGCGTGTTCCACGTGGAACAGTTTTCTAACCATCCATAGATTCGATCCACTGGGCCCACAGCTCGAGCCACCACCGAACGCACTGTGTTCTTCTTCAAGTACGTCTCTGCTCGACCTGCAACAACCTGCACACGATCCAGTCCCAACTTTTGAACGGTACGGGATAAAAAATCGGCTTTGTGACCTTCAGACTCAGCCAATACCCAAGCTTCTGGCTGGATCAACGCGCACAAAAGGCCAGGAACCCCTACTCCTGACCCCAAATCCATCGCCGGATAGTCCAAAAAACCCGATTTGAGCAGTTCCTTCACGTCCATAACGTGTCCCTCAACAAACTCCTGGGGCGAAATGAGACGCGTGAGATTCTGCTGTTCATTTTCTTCAACCACGCACTCTCGAAACTGATCAATACGATGCGCAGTCTCCTGTGGCAAATCGGGCCATGCTTTTTGGAGGCGATCCAGAAATTCGTGATTCACAGTCTTGCCTGCCGCGCGTTCATTTTTAGATAAATCATCAGATTGGCCACGGCTGCAGGAGTCACCCCAGCGAGCCGTGAAGCCTGACCAATCGTTTCTGGGCGGGTCATTTGAAGACGACTCTTAATTTCAGTTGAAAGCCCTGGCACGCGTCCAAAATCGAGTGAAAGAGGGATTTTCATTTGCTCATTTTTTCGAACACCTGCCATCACATCCAAATCTCGTTGGATATACCCTTTGTACTTCACCTGAATCTCCACTTGCTCCCGAACCTCTGGATCCTGATTTTGGCCATCAAACCCTAATTCGCAAATGCCGTCCCAATTCAACTCAGGTCGGCGCAAAAGCACTTCTGCGGAAACTCGATCCTTGAGAGGACTGAATCCGCGTTGATTGAACCAGGTGTTAACCTCTTCTCGCGGATAGAAATAATGCTCTGAAAGTCGTGCGCTCGTCTGAGCCACTTCTTCCCGTTTTCGATCAAACCGCCGATAGGAATCTTCGGACAACAATCCAAGTTTCCAGCCCGCTTCGCTGAGCCGTAAATCGGCATTATCTTCCCTCAAATAAAGACGATACTCGGCTCGCGACGTAAACATCCGGTAAGGCTCATCGGCACCCTTAGTCACGAGATCATCCGCGAGCACCCCAATATATCCTTCGAGACGAGACACCGTAAAAGCATCCCGCTCCTGAACAATAAGTGCGGCATTAATTCCTGCGATGAGCCCTTGCGCCCCCGCCTCTTCATATCCGGAGGTCCCATTCACTTGGCCGGCAAAGAAAAGGCCGCTGATGTCTTTAGACTCAAAAGTAGCCTTCAACTGACGAGCATCCACACAGTCGTACTCAACTGCATAACCGAAGCGGATGAACTTGGCTTGATCGAGCCCCTCAATACTTCGAACAAACCGCTCTTGAACATCCGAGGGCAGGCTCGTTGAAATTCCATTCACATAGACCTCATCCGTATGAAGTCCTTCGGGCTCAAGAAAAATCTGGTGACGGTCCCGATCGCGAAAACGCTTTACCTTGTCTTCAATGGAAGGGCAGTAGCGCGGTCCGACTCCTTGAATCAATCCAGTAAATAACGGAGAGCGAGAGAAGTTTTCCTCAATAATTTGATGCGTTGCGTTATTTGTGTATGTGATGTGGCATGCCACTTGAGGAAGCAAGGGAAAAGGCGCCGGCTTATAATAAAACGAAAACGGAACCGGTTGAGGATCCCCAAACTGCGGATCCAGCCGACTGTAGTCAATGCTCTTGCGATCGAGTCGAGGGGGAGTTCCCGTCTTGAGACGACCCAATCGAAAACCCATGGCTTCAAGACTTGCACTCAATCCCTGAGCAGCTTGATCCCCCGCCCTGCCTCCCTCAGTTTGATCAAATCCGGTAAACATTACGGCCCTCATAAAAGTTCCGGAGGTTACAACAACCGTTCGGGCCAGCATCTCAACACCGTTTTTGAGGCGAACTCCACGAACCCGGGAGCCCCCCACTAATAAGCCATCCACCTCCTGGGCAACAATAGTGAGACCAGGAACTGTCGCTAGGTACTCTTGCATTCTCACTGCATACAGAGTCTTATCGCATTGAGCCCGGGATGAACGAACGGCAGGGCCCTTGCTCGAATTCAGACGACGGTACTGAATCGCAGTTTTATCAGTATTGATGCCCATAATCCCGCCTAGGGCATCGATCTCTTTAATCAACTGGCCTTTTGCCAATCCACCCATCGCGGGGTTGCACGACATAAAACCAATTCTTTCAGGATTGAGCGAAATCAGTGCAGTTTTACAGCCCATACGCGCAGAAGCGTGTGCCGCCTCCGTACCCGCATGACCGCCGCCGATTACGATGACATCCCAATGATTCATTGTCACGCCGAGTAACATCTCGACAGAGCTGGAGTCAAACGGTGCGTTGCCCATAACTTGCCAGGTTTTTTGAAGTGAGCTAGGTTCGACACTTGTCAGTCAGGATGCGGGCGTAGCTCAGTTGGCTAGAGCGCGAGCTTCCCAAGCTTGAGGTCGCGGGTTCGAGCCCCGCCGCCCGCTCCAAATATCCACTCTCTTCTATTAATAAGCGTAAGGCTCTTCCCCATATCGAGGGGCATGAGGATTTTGCAGAGAATCGATTTCTGATCGCAAATCTTGCCTCACAATGCGCTGACGGCGCTATTGGACCTTGCTGTTTTTGAATCCCCAGCCTTCATAAAGTACAGTATTACATTTTTTATGTGTAATAAAATGATGCCTTTGCATTCTCAAGGTTGGTTACAATATTGCCCTCCACGACATCCTCATAATAAAAAATAGTGCTCGCTGAACTCCAAGATGATTCTTACCGCATGGCCGGGAGACCTAAGCGCGGAGTACATAAACAGCAAAAATTTAAATAATTTCAAGCTGCGGGTTTAGTCGAAAGAAAAAACAATTCACAGCGTTGATACTGAATGAACACAAAACGGAGCGTTCTAACCTTTACGACAATGCCCTTTAGGACATGCCATCGAAAAGAGCCGCCGGAAGGTCAAAGAGCGCCCCCCACAGATTACACTGTAGTTATAGACCTATTCTTGAACCCAAGTGAGGCGCTTATGAACTACCAGCCCTGCCGCTCTATAAAGGCGGTGTTTTTAGGTCAGAAAGTAAACTTAAAAAGACACATTTAGTCGGGCTAAATTACTTTGACTCGTTGCGTTAATCAAAGATAGACAGCGCTCCTCCTAACCTAAAACCGATCCTTCGAGGGGAAAAACAATGTCACTTATCAAGCCTAGCACTTACGGGTTTTTAACCTGTTTAGCCATGGGAACCGCCGCATGCGGCGGCGATCCATTTAACGTCATCATCTCTGCAGATCCTGCACACCTAGACCAAGCTGCTGACTTCAGCTTTGGACGCGTTGCGCTCACCAAGAGTGCAACCCAAACCTTCACTGTCAGCAACTTTGGCGGAAGCGAAATTACTCTCGGCACTGTCACCGCCGCCTCTCTCGGTATTAGCGGCGCGCTTACTCTTGAAGGGGGCACCTGTGCAACCAACTTAAAACTCGCGTCCTCTGCGAACTGCACTTTGATTGTGAAGTTTGAACCTGCCGATGAGTCCACGCTCGCCCAGTCTCTCACTGTCGCCTTCTCCCACGAAGACAACAAGGGACAGAGCGTTCAAAAAATCTCAGGTTCAGGCTACGTGGACTGCACTCTCACAACCGAACTTGCTCAAAAGCGCCAAGAAGGCGTTTCCGCCGCTGACACCCGCATGGTAAATGAGCGCGCTCAAGGCAAGGCCGACGGAGATGCTCTCACTTATCCTCAAGGGTTGAGTGACGGATTCCCTATTGGATTCAACACAGGCTTTGACGAAGGATACAACAGCCCGAACGGTTATCGTCTGGGTTACGACACCGCCTATGGCCCTGCACTCGTGGCAGGACTGCAAAATGTTACAGCTTGCTCAAGCGGATCGAGCAATGGCGAGCAAGTAGGTTATAGCGATGGTCGCCTAGCCGGAGAACACGACGGTTACTATGCCGGCTACTCCGACGGACATGCTGAAGGAATTTACAGCAACTATCGCTATTACTCTGGGTACCAAGCTGGCCAAAACTCTTGTCCTAACAACGGCGGTGGATACAACAACGGCGGTGGATACAACAACGGCGGTGGATACAATAACGGCGGTGGATACAACAACGACGGCAGCGGCAACAATAACGGCGGCGGATACAACAATAACGGCGGTGGATACAACAACGACGGCAGCGGCAACAATAACGGTGGCGGATACAATAACTCTGACTCATCCGGGCTGGCTGTAGCGATTGACTTACCTGCTGCTTGTTTCACTCAAGGCTTTAACACTCAGTATGATCCAACGACATACTCTCGTGCCTATGAGGCGGCCAAAGCGAAAAACATCCCATATCAGATTGGATTTAGAGAAGGTCATGCAATCGGACGGGCAGAGGGCTTTCCTCAAGGCCAAGCACATGGTTACGTCGACGGGACACGCGACGGCGCTGATGCTGGCTACGCAGAGGGTGCTCGTCAAGAGTACGCTCATTGCTATAGCGATGCGTATTCATACGCTCATAGCGACGGCTACGAGTACGGATATCACGTCTCCTTGAATGGGTACGCTGGTGGATTCGACGATGGCTACGACGATGCCGGCGAAGAAAACTATGACGAAGGCTACTCGGATGGGCGCGATTCGTCCTGCGGATACTACGGCTTGACGGCTACGAACTCTTCAAGCCTGAAGAGCAAGGCAAATGCGCATCCCACAAGTCGTACCGGCAAATCGTTCGGTAAGAACCAAAACTGGTGGAAGAAAACCAAGTCTGGTGCTTTCGCCGACCACTTCGTAGTAAACCGATCTCGCTTGCCTCAAACCGAGACCGCGCTCAACGACTCTATCAACAGTAATGTCGAGAGCGTTCGCAAGTGGACCGACGAAAACATGGAGATCCGCAAGGAGCTCTACGCAAAAGCAAAAGCCCAACTCAAGCTTCGTAAGAAGTAGAGGAGAATCTTGGCGATAACTTCGCTAAAGGTTTGAAGGGTGATGGGGGCGCGCAGTAATTTGGGTACTGCGCGCCCCCTTCCCTTTTTATAACGCCACTTCTACCGGCGTTGAAGAATCACCACCCACAACACCAGTTCCAAGCTGTCCAAAATAATTTCCACCCCAGCATCTTATTTTGCCATCCCGATAGGCCGCGCAAGTATGAAACTCTCCTCCTGCCACTGCCCAGGCCAACCCCCAGGAATCAGGGGAAGGAACCTTAACAGGCAAGGGCATGTCCGGACCCGGCCCATTTCCCAACTGCAGCCACACGTTTGAACCCCAACAAGACAGCTCTCCACCCAAACTTAAGGCGCAAGAGTGCGCAGCACCGTCTCCGATCGAGGCAGCAGGACTCAACAACGACGCCCAACCTGGCACTAAGTGACGAGACTTTGTACCATCTCCCATTTGACCTCGTCCGTTGTAACCCCAACATCGGACCTGACCAGTTGCTCCAAGTAAAGCACAGGTGTGAGTAGCACCAGTAGCGAGACTTGTTACTCCGGTCAAACCCACCACGGGGACAGCAACACCCACGCTTTCTGTGCCTCCATTGCCCAACTGATCAAAGAAGTTTTCGCCCCAGCAGCGAACAGTGCCATCCGCTATAATCGCACACGTGTGAGCATCACCCGAAACAATAGCTTTCGCATCAGTGATGCCCTCTACATTGACAGGACTAACGCGATATCCCGACAATAAGCGATTGCCAAGCCGCCCTCCCGCGGCATTGCCCCAACACTGAATGCGTCCAGTCTTCAGTACTGCACAGGAGTGAGAGAACCCAGCCGAAACGGCGGCCGCGGGACCGCCTAAGCCAACAACCGAAACAGGAGAGCATCGAGTAGCAGTTCTCCCATTGCCAAGTTGTCCATGACGATTAAGCCCCCAGCACAGTACAGACCCGCCCTCAACTACTGCACAGCTATGCGAGTCCCCTGTAGCAAGACGCGTGACTCGACTCAGCCCTTGCACGCGAACCGGCGCGTTCCGAGAAAGATCACAGCGACCATCGCCGAGTCGACCATCTCGCGGGCTACCCCAACACTTGACGCTTAAATCGTCTTGAACAGCGCAAGAATGAAACGCTCCGACCTCTAGTCGCGTAAGCTCATCAACCTTATCAATATTGAAAGCCCACGCCGAACCACTTGCAGCGACCGCAATCGCTACCCACCACAAGTCAACTATAGGTCTCACGGTCTTACCGCTTCTGGCAGAGATCTACGAGATTAACAGCAGCAACGTAGCCGCCTTTGTAATAATCGAGCTTACGGTAATTATCGTTAAAGCATTTGATCGGTGCCTCGGGTTCGCTCGTGCCACTACACAGCTTAACGATATACATCGCTTCGATCGCCGTACCGTCCTTATACCTCAGCGTTTGATACGCACTACGATAGCATTCAGCCGGGGCGTCGATTTCCGTCGTACCCATGCAAAGAGAGACCAAATACATGCCCTCGAGAGTAGTTCCATCTTTATACTTCAGCTGACCATAGTTTTTCTTAAAACAGTGAACTGGCGTCGTATCCACCGCTCTTCTACAAAGGTTGAGAACATATTTGTGTTCAACGGGTTCACCGTTGACGTAGGTGAGCTTGCCGTCACCATACTTGAAACAAGTAACCGCTGGGTCCTCTGCGCGAGCCACTCGGTTGAACGCCATTAGCAATGTCACTACGAGGAAAAGTCGGTTGAGTTTCATGGTTCCCTCCCTTGAGCTCCAACTCTAGCAACAGTTTGCTAGGCGGTCGACTTTTCTGAAGGATGAATCTCTTAATTTCTACGATAGCGACAGCGGGACTCGCCACTTAATCTAACAAGATGGGCACACGGGACCACTCACTGCGCTCTCTAGCACCTGCGTAGGGCGGCTTCGGTCGCGATAAACAGTAATTCCCTTACAGCCCTCTCGATAGGCTAGCATATAGGCTAAAAAAACATCATTTGGCGTCGCTGTAGTTGGCAAGTTAACCGTCTTGGAAACAGAACTATCCGAATGTCGCTGAAAAACTGCCTGCATCTTCACATGCGCATCTACTGATACTTTAGAAGCTGGAGTCCACGACCTTCCCAAAAGGGATGTCAGCCTCTCATCCGTAAGTTCGTTCTTTAAATCGGAGTCCAAGAAACCCTGTCTCTCAAGAGCTCGTCCAACTGCTGGATGCACCTCAAGCAGCCGCTCTCCTGACAAAACATTCCGATAGAAAGCTCCAGAAAAAATAGGCTCAATTCCACTCGAAGCACCGGCAATAATACTAATAGTTCCTGTCGGAGCAACCGTGCTCACAGTTGCATTGCGTAGCTTCGGGTAGCCTAAACGCTGCCAGAGCGATCCCTTCCAATTAGGAAAAGCCCCTCGCTTTTTCGCCAGCTCCGCTGATGCAGTCTTTGCCTCGCGATCTAAGAAGCTCATGAGCTTCTCGCCCCAATATCTAGCTTCTTCCGAGTCATAGGGGATATTCATCATCAACAACAAATCCGCAAAACCCATAACACCCAAGCCAATCTTACGATTCCGTCGGGTAATGGCAGCACTCTCCGCAATCGGGAACACATTGAGATCGATGACGTTATCCAGAAACCGCGTCGCTATGCGAATATCCTCGCGGTATTTGCTCCAATCAAAGCCTTTCTCAGCAACATAATAAGCGCCCAAATTGAGCGAGCCCAGGTTGCAAGATTCATAAGCCAATAAGGGTTGCTCACCACACGGGTTTGTACTCTCCATCTCCCCAAGCTGAGGAGTCGGATTGAATCGGTTGATCCGATCCAAAAAAACCAATCCTGGATCTCCGCACTCCCAAGCCACTTGAGCCATGCGATCAAAAAGCGCGCGTCCATTCACCGACCGGACCCCCACTCCACTCTCAGGACTTCTGAGCCAGAACTCCAAACCACCTTCTACAGCGTGCATAAATTCTCGCGTCACGCCCACAGATATATTGAAGTTGAGGATCGACTTCATATCGCGCTTTGAGTCGATGAACTCCTCAATGTCCGGATGATCCACCCGTAAGATTGCCATATTCGCACCCCGCCTAGCACCGCCCTGCTTGATCGTCTCAGTTGCGACATCATAGACGCGAATAAAGGACACTGGCCCAGACGCTACTCCATGCGTTGAACGAACGACGCTCCCTCTCGGTCGCAGTCGCGAGAATGAAAACCCTGTCCCCCCCCCTGACTGATGAATTTTGGCAGCGTACTTGAGTGAATCAAAAATATTATCGAGAGAATCCGTCACGGGTAAGACAAAGCACGCGGAGAGCTGCCCCCTAGGTCGACCTGCATTGATTAAAGTAGGTGTATTGGGCATAAAGCGGCAGCTGACCATCATCTCGTAAAACTTTTTCTCCCATTGCGATTTCCTACTCTTCTCAACCCCAGCAACAGCTCGAGCCACGCGCCAAAACAACCCTTCAGGAGTCTCCACCACACGTTCCTGATCGTCTTTCCAAAGATAACGCTTCTCCAAAACGATCTGCGCATTCTGAGTAAACTTTGGTGATTGCTGCTTAGAGCTGAGGAAAGGATTCCGTGCCATAAACCTGACTTTACCACGCCCTTGCCCGCTTCTGCCATCTCCAGTACCCTTAGAGCATGCCTCAAATCTTCTCTCGCAACCCCGCCACAGGTGAAGTCATCAAAGAGCTCGATACAACGCCTATCGACGCACTGCCGGAAGTCTTCGCTCGCGCTAGAACTGCGCAAAACAAGTGGGCGGCGCTTTCAGTTCGCAAACGCGCGCAGTATCTCCATCAGCTTCGCGAGACGCTCCTCAATCAGGTGGATGAGATCGCTGACCTGATTGCCCGCGAAAATGGCAAGCCTCGGTTTGAAGCAATGACCAACGAACTGCTTCCATCGGTTGACATGCTCACCTACTTTGCCAGTCGTGCACCAAGAGTACTTCGCGACGAGCCTATTTCCATGGTGCTCATGAAACATCGTCAAAGCTACCTTAACTACTGGCCCCTCGGCGTAGTCGCCATCATCTCACCATGGAACTATCCCTTTCTCCTTCCTTTTGGAGAAATTCTCATGGCATTGGTCGCTGGTAACGCGGTCGTATTCAAGCCAAGCGAGATTACTCCACTGACTGGACTCAAAATCCAAGAACTCTGTGAAGGTGCAGGATTCCCAGAACATCTCATTCAGACTGTAATTGGCGACGGCGTCGTAGGTGCCGCACTGATTTCGCAAAAACCCGCCAAAATTTTCTTCACGGGTAGTGTAGCAACCGGCAAGAAAGTCATGAGCGCAGCAGCAGAACACCTCATCCCTGTCAATTTAGAGCTAGGCGGCAAGGATGCGATGATCGTGCTCGCTGACGCAGATTTGGACTATGCAACGAGTGCTGCTCTTTGGGGCTCTTTCAGCAACTCTGGACAGGTTTGCGCATCGACAGAGCGAATCTTGGTTCACGAAAGCATTGCAAGCGCCTTTCTCGATCTTCTCAAGGCCAAGGTTGCTCAGCTCCGCCAAGGCCCTTCTTTCTCCATGAACAACGACCTGGGAGCCGTGACTTTCGACAGGCAAAAGGAAACTTATCAACGACACATTGACCAAGCGCGCTCCCAAAACGCTCAGTTCATCTGCGGAGGCGCGTTCACGGACGCATCCCGCCGCTTTCTGAAGCCGACTATCGTTACTGGTCCTGGGATCGAAGCACTCGACATTTATAACGAGGAAACATTTGGCCCTGTAGTGGCCGTAACAACATTCAAATCGGTCTCCGAAGCTATTCAGAAGGCTAATGCTAGCCGATATGGTCTGTTAGCGAGCGTTATCTCACGCAATCACCAGTTGGCCGAGGAAATCGCACGCCAACTTGAAGTAGGCACAGTTACGATAAATGAAGTAACTTACACTGCTGGCCTAAGCGAAACCCCATGGGGCGGCGTTAAAGAAAGCGGGATCGGGCGCTCCCATGCGGAGATGGGCCTACGCGAGTTCGTCAATGTCCGACATATTCATAAACCACTGTCGAGACTCTTCGTGTTTAAGTCCCTCTGGTGGTTTCCCTACTCTTCCTATCAGTTCGCAACGTTCCGGCAGATGTTTAATCTCTACCGCCGCTCATGGTTAGATAAACTGCGCGCATTTCCACATTTTCTATGGAATCTCGTTCAGCTTATCAAACACGAAAAAAGACTCTAGTTTCCTATGGGGCCGGCTACCAAGTCATTTGATAACGAATCAAGAGACCGTCATGTTCCGAAAGCTTGCGACCATTCACAGGGTCATTAATACTATAAACTGATTAGGGAGAAAGATTGTGCCTAGAGGAGATTCTGAATCGCTTCCACTGCTTCTCGCATATCAGGATCCCTATCGATATCTTCTTCAACCTTATTGCATGCGTGCATAACGGTCGTGTGATCCTTGCCCCCAAAATACTGGCCGATTTCCTTAAATCCAAGCGCGCCATATTTACGCACCAAGTACATAGCGATCTGGCGAGGAAACGCGACAGCCCGCGCGCGCGAAGTCGACTTAAGATCTTGCATTTTGATATGAAAGTGCTTGGCCACAGCGTTTTGGATGGACTCAACGGTAATATGCGATCCCTCGTCCGGGATAGCGGTCTTCAATTCAGCCTTTGCCATATCAAGCGAAATTTCAGCACCTGTTAGCGACGTCTGTGCTTGCAGGCGAATCAAAACTCCCTCGAGCTCACGGACATTACTTTTGATATACGAGGCAAGAAACGTTGCAACATCATCAGGCAAATAGATGTCGTCTCTCTCAGCTTTGGCCTTCAAAATCGCAATTCGCGTTTCAATCTCAGGAGGGCAGATATCTCCGATCAAGCCCCATTCAAATCGCGTTCGAATCCGCTCTTCAAGCCCGTCGATTTCCTTAGGTGGCCGATCGCTGGTTACTACGATCTGGCGCTTCGAGCTGTGAAGCGCATTGAATGTGTGGAAAAACTCTTCCTCACTTGCGCTTTTTTTGGCGATGAATTGAATGTCATCAATGAGGATCATGTCGAAACTGTCGCGATATTTCATCCTAAATTGGGACATTTTTCCCTTTTGAAGGGACTCGACGAGCTCATTGACAAATTTTTCAGCCGAAAGGTAGGCAACTCGGCCGTTGGGGTTTTTCGCTAGGAAGTGGTTTCCAATGGCGTGAAGAAGATGGGTCTTACCTAGGCCTGGTGGGCTGTAGAGAAACAAGGGATTGTATTGGCGCGCTGGCTGCTCGGCAACTGCCACGGCCGACGCGTGAGCAAATTGATTGCTAGCTCCAACCACGAAGCTTTCGAAGGTATATCGAGCTTCGAGTCCCTGATCTCTTCCAACCTGAATACTGCTTCCCAAACTTGGGGCCCCTCCGAGGAAGCTTGGAGAAGGGGTAGAAACAGAAGCTGGGGGTGTTGAAATCCCACCCCCTACTGCAATGTAGGCATTTTCAATCATACTGGGGGCGACCGCTGTCTTCAGTCCAACCGTCGAAAGTAACGACTCTTGTTCCCCTGGTGCTTTGGATGTAAGCGAAATTTCGCAACGTTTACCTAGTACTTGGGCGAACGCCCCTTCAATTGCGTCTTTAAACCGCGGCTTCATCACCCAATCAGCGGTGAACTCGTTAGGCGCCAATAGTGGGATCTTAAGTCCATCCCCCAAAGTCTCGGGCCGAGAGAGCTCGAGCGGCTGAACCCATTGAAGATTTCCCGATACTGAAGACTGCTCCAATAAGCGAAAAACGGCTTGCCAGATTTCATCCAGACTCGCGCCTTCAATCGGATCCTGCGTATTCATGGGTGAGCTCTCATAAGTTGAAGAGGATTCGATAGCATGTGCCACTGTGTCTTGACAATGAGGCAAGCCTCCGCTAATTCCTTCCGTTCAACAGCTATCCGGAGTTTTATCCTTTATGAAACGTACATTACAACCGAGCCGCACCAAGCGCCGCCGCCGCCATGGATTCCGTGCTCGCATGAAAACCTCCACCGGCCAAACCGTGCTAAAGCGCCGTCGCGCAAAAGGCCGTAAACGTCTCACTGTATCGGCCGCAGGTAAGTAGTTTTTACGGCATCTAGCAGTCGAACCTATTGTCTAAGTTATAAACGACGACTCCACCACCCGTGGGAGTACAGGCGCTTCTTTGACAAAAGTCAGGTTTTTCGGCTTTCTCAATGTACCGTGTTCCGAATCCCTAATGATGTAGGGTCCTTTCGTCTTGGAATCACTCTTAAGGCTCGCGGTAGCTCGATCGAACGCAATCGTGTGAAGAGGCAAATTCGGGAATGTTTCCGAGTCCAAGCTCCTCTTCTCTCTGGATATGATTACAATGTAGTTGTGCCAGGCTCTAGAAGACTGGCTTTCCCATATGACCAGCAGCTTGGAGCTTGTTTACGCCAAGAGTTAGCTCATGCAGTTAAACCCCGCTAATTGGCTGCTCCGCCTCTATAGATTGATCCTTTCTCCTGCTCTTCATTTACTTTGGGGAACCGGAATGGGTTGCCGCTTTGAGCCCACATGTAGCCACTATGCTCAAGAGGCAATAGCTGTCCACGGATACCGCCGTGGAGGATGGTTGACCCTGATTCGTCTTTCTCGCTGTCATCCTTGGACAAGTGCTGGATTTGATCCCGTACCTGATGGTATCGCTTCTCCCCATGGATCGTAATACTGTACTCGCTATCTTTCTTTGTTTTTCCATCTACGTTGGCTGGCAAAAATACTACATCGAGCCGCGCATCCAACATGAGACCGCGCTTCAAACACAGCTGACCACGCCACCTGCACCAGCAAGTTCGACAGCAGGCAACCAAGCCGCTATTCAATCGAATGCTACCGCAAATGTCGCCGTGACTTCTGCCAAGAAAACGGCTCCACAAACTAAGACCCTTTCAACAGAAACAGGCACTGCCCTCTTAGGAGACGGCAATCAAGCCTTTGTGGGCTGGACACTCAAAGGCTACAAATTGGGCATCGCGCCTGAGGCTGCTGCTGTTGATCTCAAGTCAGTGACAAATCAACCGGGCGAAGTTGAGCTGGCATTTGATGACTCGACTTTCGCAAACATGTCCGAGGCGCAGGGCACTTTAACAACAACTCCACAAGGCGGGGTCGTTTGGAATTACGAAGACTCCAATATCAAAGTTTCTCGCGATGTAACCCCAGCCGATCAGCAGCCATATCTTAATCTTACGTATGACATTCAATTCAAGAATCGACGTCCCAATTACGCGTTCGTATCTTTAACTGCTCAGCATGTAGCTGATGATCCCGAAGAAATCGATCGCCAGCTCCTCTATTGGACCGAGAAATCACTTGAGCGCGTGCAGGTTAAAGATGGACTAGACCAGCTAAAGGATATTGTTACCCCTGTCCGCTATATCGGGGCAACGAATCGCTACTTTCTGATGACATTGGTTGCTCAAGGAGGACTTGAACCAAAAGCGCAAATTCAGCCCATAGCACCAGGTCAGGGACGGATCAGCATGGTCTTCCCTATTACGAGCAATCAGCTCACGCTTCCGTTCAAGGCTTATTTTGGCCCCAAGGAATTAGAGACTCTTCGGCGAGTCGATCCTGCTCTGGACAATGCGGTTGATCTGGGCTGGTTTCAGATTTTCGCTTACCCGATGTTGAAGCTCCTAAAATTCCTCAATGCCTTTGTGCACAATTACGGAGTAGCGATCATATTGCTCACTCTGCTTCTTAAGATTGTCACCTACCCGCTCACTTATAAGAGCATGAAGAGCATGAAGGAGATGGCTAGCCTTCAACCTCAGCTTCAAAAAATTAGAGAGAAGTATAAGGACGACAAGCAAAAACTCAACACTGAGATGCTGTCGCTGATGAAGACCCACGGATACAACCCAGCCGCAGGGTGTGTGCCAATGCTGATTCAGATGCCGATCTTCATCGCACTATATCGCGTCCTTTATAGCTCAATTGAGCTCTTCCATGCTCCTTTTGCTCTTTGGATCCACGATCTCTCCACTCATGATCCCTATTATGTCACTCCGATCCTCTTGGCTGGAACGATGTATCTACAGCAGAAGCTTACTCCTCAAACCACAATGGATCCTGCTCAACAAAAGATGATGCAGTTCATGCCCCTGATTTTTGGGGCCATGATGATGAACCTCCCTTCGGGACTCACGATCTACATGCTAACTAATGCCCTCGCTAGCATCGTGCAGCAGATCATCTTGAACAAAAAGTTCGATGTCAAAGCAGTATCTGGAACCGTCGTCAAAGCTTGATCGGTCGACTGACCGTTCGGGCTACCTCGCTCAAGACACTATAGCGGCGCTCAGTACCGCCGTTGGAGGCGCCGTTTGTATGGTCCGAATCAGCGGACCGCGCGCCTTTGAGGCCATCTCTTCGCTCGTTCGAACTTCAAACTTCGCTCAAGCGGCGCCCCGAAAACTCACACGGGCACGATTACTTTCCTCAAGCGGTGCGGAGATAGACGATGCTCTCTTTGCAAAATTCATTTCTCCCGATAGTTATACTGGCGAAGATATCGTCGAGCTTCATCTCCATGGTGGCGCATATATCGCAAGCCGCGTGATGGAAGAACTTCTGCAACAAGGCATCCGTCAAGCCTTGCCCGGCGAATTCAGTTTTCGGGGCGTTCGAAACGGAAAAATGTCTCTTTCTCAAGCGCAGGCCGTTGCGGATTTAATAGCCGCCTCCAACGACGGAGCTCTTGCTCTTGCTCTAGAAAAAATGTCGGGCACGCAAAATCGGTTAATCTCTTCTATCGCTTCGGACCTGAGAGATCTTGTGGTGTTGAGTGAAGCGGGTATAGATTTCGCAGACCAAGATATCGACGAGGTTTCGCTCGAAGCGCTCAACAGAAAGCTCATACCGCTCATCACGTCTATAGATCACCTCGCGCATAGCTACGATCGGGGTTCGAGAATACAAGACGGTCTGCGCGTCGCCTTTGTGGGTCTCCCAAATGCTGGCAAATCGAGCTTTTTTAATGCTCTTTTGGGAGAAGATCGCTCTATCGTTTCTGAGATCGCAGGTACGACCCGCGACATAGTGAGAGAGAAGATCACACTACGAGGAGAGCGGACGACTATTACGCTACGACTCGAAGACACTGCGGGTCTTCGTTCCTCCCATGACCCGATCGAGAAGGTTGGAATCGAGCGATCACACAAAGCTGCCCGCGAAGCGGACCTTGTTGTTTTAGTAGTGGATCCTTTTGAAGAGTTTTCTTCGATTAGTAATCAATGGGAGGCTTTGGGCTCTCCTGCCACAAAGACGATCGGAGTCACAACCAAGCTCGACCTAAATCCAGCTAAACTGCAAGGGTCACTGGGTATAAAAACTTGGGTCGAAACTTCGGCAATCACTGGTGTTGGGATCCACGAAGCTGCGCTAGCAATCACGAGCTATTGTGAAGAGAGGCTTCATCGGTCGGCAGGCGAAGTTCTACTTACGCGGCAGGACCATCTCGAGGCCGTTCGTGCTGCCCGCGAGCACCTTATTCGCTCCACTACCGCCTTGGAGCATTCCCTATTTGCGGCCGATCTTCGTCAAAGTCTTCGAGCGCTCGAACCGCTTATTGGTGAAACGTTGGCTGACGACATCTTGGGACGAATTTTCTCTGATTTTTGTATTGGAAAATAACCGCATCACGCACCACGTTAGATTGATCGAGTCTTTCTCCGAGAGTTTTTCTGTAGACTCTTGTATTGATTAACTATCAATGAGGAGAGTTTCGCAATGAGTCCAACCACGACGATTACTCGTTTGGGGATATTGGGTGCAGGACAAATGGGTGCTGGCATTGCCCAAACTGCTGCACAATTTGGTTTTGAGGTTTTGCTTGCCGATCAATCCTTAGAACAGTCTGAAAAGGGAAAATCTAAGATCGCAGCCCAACTCAAGAAGCAGGTCGAGAAAGGTAAACTTTCTGATTCTGAATCCCAGAAAATTCTGAGCGCGATCCGTCCTGTATCCACTCTCAAAGACCTTGGGCAAGCTTCATTCGTTATCGAGGCGGCCACTGAGAATCCAGAGCTCAAGTACAAACTATTTCGCAATCTCGATGAGGCCTGTCCTCCCGAGACGCTGCTTGCAACTAATACATCTTCGATCAGCATCACGGCAATCGCGGCCCAAACTCGCCGGCCAGAGAAAGTCGCTGGGATTCATTTTATGAACCCCGTCCCTGTAATGAAGCTGGTTGAGGGAATTAGGGGCCTTCAAACCTCTGATGAAACCTTTAAGACTACTCGCTGGGTAGCAGTGCAAATGGGTAAGACGTTTATTGAGGCCAAAGACCAGCCCGGCTTTGCGGTCAATCGAATCTTAATGCCGATGATTAATGAAGCGGTGACCACGCTTCATGAAGGCGTAGCCTCGGTCGAAGACATTGACACTGCGATGAAACTCGGAACCAATCAACCGATGGGCCCGCTAACTCTTGCGGATTTTATCGGGCTGGATACCTGCCTCGCCATTATGCAAGTACTTCACGAAGGGCTGGGAGATTCGAAATATAGGCCTTCGCCTCTCCTCAAACAATACGTGGCTGCAGGTTGGCTGGGGAAAAAATCAGGTCGTGGATTCTACAAATATGACTCTTAAAAATCTCATTATCGAAAAAGCTGAACCAGGGATCCGAATTCTCAAGATCGCTCGCCGCGAAGCGCTCAATGCGCTCAATACGGAGACGCTCGAGGAGATGAAGACCGTACTGTCAAAAGACTCTGTTGATCCTTCGATTCGTGTCCTTATTCTTACGGGCGAGGGAGATAAGTCTTTTATTGCCGGTGCAGATATCGCGGAAATGAAGGACAAAAATCCTGGGGAAGGAATTCGATTCGCACAGCTAGGACATGAGGTCAGCAAACTTCTTGAGCTTATGCCAAAACCAACAATCGCCGCAGTAAATGGTTACGCCCTTGGGGGCGGCACTGAGATGGCCATTTCCTGCGACTTCATCGTAGCAAGCGAAAAAGCTCTATTCGGACAACCAGAAGTGGGGCTTGGAATTATTCCTGGCTTTGGAGCAACAATTCGTCTCGCTAAGTTTGTGGGACTGCCTCGAGCTAAAGAACTGATTTACTCAGGGCGGAAGTTTAAAGCCGACGAAGCCCTCAATATGGGCCTCGTCAATCACGTGTTCACGACATCAGAGTTTTGGGAGAAAACCCTCGAGCTCGCGCGAACGATAAGTCAGCAATCCCATCCCGCAGTTGCTCGAGCCAAAAAACTAATGAACGAATTTTCTGAGTCCACAGGTCTTAACTTCAAGCTCGACGGCGAAGCGCAGGTTTTTGGACAGCTTTTCGGCTCAGCCGACCAACGCGAAGGTATGACTGCATTTATGGAGAAACGTAAACCAAACTTTGAAGGGCTCTCCCAATGACCGAAATGTTAAATGGCTGGCCAGAAGTCGATGAGTCCAAGAAAATGCTGCTTGAGCAGATCCGCGCCTTTGCAAAGACTCAAATTGCACCTAAAGCTAAAGAGCTTGATGAGACAGGCCGATTTCCTACGGAGATCGTAAAACAGCTCGCTGAAATGGGGCTAATGGGAATGATGGTTCCCGAACAGTACGGTGGTGCTGCTATGGACACCGTCTCCTATGCGATGGCGATGGAAGAAATATCTGCCGCTTGCGCTTCGAGCGGTGTGATCATGTCGGTCAACAACTCGCTTGTATGTGCACCTCTCACATATTTTGGAACAGAAGAACAAAAGAAGAAGTTTCTCACCCCTCTTGCTAAAGGCGAGAAACTTGGCTGTTTCGCTCTCTCAGAACCAGGAGCAGGATCCGACCCAGGCGGCCTCACGTGTACAGCGAAAAAAGTCCAGGGCGGCTATCAGATCCATGGGACCAAGAACTGGATCACTAATGGTAAGGAGGCCGACTACTGTATCCTTTTCGCCACGACCGATAAGGCGCTTGGCTACAAAGGTATTTGCACATTCGTTGTCGACACCAAATCTAAGGGTTTTACAGTTGCCAAGCTCGAAGACAAACTAGGGATTGCCGCCTCTTCAACTGCGCAGCTTTTCTTCGACAACGTTTTTGTTCCTGAGGACTGCCTTTTGGGTAAGGAAGGCCAAGGCCTCAAGATTGCGCTCAATACCCTGGATGGTGGCCGCATCGGGATTGCTTCGCAAGCCCTGGGCATTGCTCGCTGCGCTCTTGATGCTTCTAAGAAATTCGCCAATGAGCGTGAACAGTTTGGTGCTCCCATTGCAAAGCTCCAAGCGGTCCAGTTTCACATCGCTGACATGGCAACCCGTCTCCAAGGCGCGCGCCTTCTTACCTGGGCGGCCGCTCGGCAGAAAGATGCTGGCGCCAAATTTACCAAAGAAGCGGCAATGGCAAAGCTCGCGGCATCAGAGGCAGCAATGTGGATCGCCACTAAAGCGATCCAAGTTCACGGCGGATATGGATATACAAAAGAGTATGTAGTCGAGCGCAATTTCCGAGACGCGAAAATCACTGAGATCTACGAAGGTACCTCCGAGATTCAGCGTATTGTGATCGCCTCGCAGGAGCTCTCCACATGAACGATAAAATGGCCGATCTTCGCAAGGCACAAGCCGAGTGGGAAAAGCGCCTCAAAGAGGCTGAGAAAAAAACAGCTCCTCGTCCCACTCGATTTACTACTTTGAGTGATATGGAAGTCCCGCTTCTCTCGACTCCCATAGACCTTGAAAAAGAGAGCTTCGACTACCTAAGAGACCTTGGATTTCCAGGCGAATACCCGTTCACCCGCGGTGTCCAGCGCAACATGTACCGAGGTAAACTCTGGACGATGCGTCAGTTCGCCGGTTTCGCGAGCGCCAAAGAGACGAACAAGCGGTTTAAGCTTCTACTGGAGAATGGCCAAACCGGTCTTTCTACCGCTTTCGATATGCCCACACTTATGGGCTACGATCCAGGAAGCCCAAAAGGTAAAGGCGAAGTCGGTAAGTGTGGCGTGAGCGTATGCACGCTTTCAGACATGGAAGAACTTTACGCAGGGATCCCTCTCGGAGAAGTCACTACTTCGATGACCATCAATGGTCCTGCAATTGTGATCCTTGCCATGTATTTTGCCGTAGCCGAGGCACAAGGCGTCCCCAAGAATAAAGTCCGCGGCACGCTTCAAAACGACATTCTCAAAGAATACATTGCGCAAAAAGAATGGCTCTTCCCTGTTATCCCAGCCGTCGGGCTTGTGATTGATACGATTGAATATTGCACCAAACACTATACGAACTGGAATACCGTCAGCATCAGCGGCTACCATATTCGCGAAGCCGGAGCGACTGCGGTGCAAGAGCTTGCGTTCACTCTTGCTGACGGTCTTGGTTACGTCGATGGTTCCCTTAAAAGAGGGATGAAAATTGACGACTTCGCCCCTCGCCTCTCGTTCTTCTTTGACGTCCATAACGACTTTTTCGAGGAAATCGCGAAGTTCCGTGCTGCTCGGCGCATTTGGGCCCGCCTAATGCGTGAACGTTACGGAGCCAAGGATCCAAAAAGCTGGATGCTCCGAACTCACGCGCAAACGGCAGGCGTCTCTTTGACCGCCCAGCAACCTTATAATAACATTGTTCGCGTCGCAGTGCAGGCTCTCGCCGCTGTCATGGGTGGTACGAATTCATTGCACACCAACTCAATGGATGAAACGCTCGCTCTCCCTACAGATGAGTCCGTCATGATCGCTCTCCGTACTCAGCAAATTATCGCTGAGGAGAGTGGCGTAGCAAACGTCGCCGACCCTTTTGGTGGCTCCTACTTCATGGAAGCTCTCACCAATAGGGTCGAGCGCGAGGCTATGGATTACATCCGCCGCATAGACGAGATGGGCGGCATCGTAGCGGCGGTCGAGCGAGGGTTCCCGCAGTCTGAGATCGCTAACAGCGCCTATCATTTTCAGCGTCAGCTCGAGGCTAAAGAGAAGATTATGGTTGGAGTCAATCGCTATCAAGCCGCTGAGGAGAAGCGATCCATAGACACTCTCTATATTGACCGCACGGTAGAAGAACGTCAGATAAAAAAGCTTGCTGAGCTTCGTCGCAAACGCAATAACGCCGCATATACAGAAGCAATCAGACAAGTCAAAGAGTCCGCCCAGAACGGCAAGAACCTCATGGAACCGATCATCGCTGCAGTCAAGGCACAAGCTTCGCTGCAAGAAATCTGTGACACCCTTCGCAGCGTGTTTGGTGAATACCGTGAAGTAGGGAGTTTTTAATTTATGGTTGCTAAAAAAAATCTCAATAAAAAGAAGATAAAGAAAAAGTCCCCTACAAAGACCAAAAAGGTTGCTCGATCCTCGAAACCTAAAAAAGCCCTGCCTCAAAAAACTTTTTCACCCTCATCTCTTTCTATTTCGGCCACAGTTTCCCCATCACAGCCCTCAAACAGCAAGATTCGGGTCCTCGTCGCTAAGCCAGGCCTCGATGGCCACGACCGTGGGGCAAAAGTCATTGCTCGTGCACTCAGGGATGCTGGGTTCGAGGTGATCTATACAGGTCTTCATCAAACGCCTGAAATGGTTATCACTGCCGCGATCGAAGAGGATGTTCAGGTTGTAGGTCTCAGCATTTTATCTGGCGCACACAATGCCTTAGTCCCAGAGATCATCCGAGGAGTTAAAAAGGCAGGGTTGAGCGACGCTTTATTCATTGTAGGCGGCATCATTCCAGACGAAGACATGGCGTCCCTTAAAAAAGCGGGAACTCATATGATCTTTACACCGGGGGCGAGCCTCACCGATGTAGTCGAATACATCCGTCAGAATGCTCCTCGAAGAGGGTAAGGATCTGTACGTAAGTCAGGAATCTAATTAAAATTCAATAAAGTCGAATATTTTCATAAAGATAAACTGGGCCGTAAATACAGACTAAATTAGTCGACAATTAAATCTAAGCCTGATATAAACCTTTTGTGAAAATGCTAAGTTGGATCCTAGTGTTGAGCATAGCCGTCTCCTCAATGGCCTATGCTGTTGTACCTCCCGGCCCTGGCCCTACTTCGGTAGGCGGCGGAACTGGAGCTAGCTCCGGAGGCGGCTTTGATAACTATGGTGGTCCCCCTACGATCTACGGCTCTCCTCGATTCAGCCCAATTATCTCGCTAGAGCTTGATCCAGAGAAGAGCCTGAACACATCGTTTCGTGTCGCTGCTCGACAAAAGAAACTCAAAGACCTTAAGCGATTTGCCAAGATGGGCGCCAAAGTCAACGCATCTTCGAGCGCAGGCGAAACTGCATTGATCTACGCTTCTCGCAACTGCTCCTTAGACATCGTTAAGTACCTTCTCTCCCTTAAAGCGGATCCAAACATTCAAGACAAGCAAGGCCGCACGGCTCTCATCTATGCTGCCAATGGGTCTTGCGTACCAGTCGTAAAGCTTTTGCTAAGCCAACAGTCCCTCAAGCTGAGTATTAAAGATAAGCGTGGCAATAGCGCCAAAGATTACGCTCGTACAGGCGTTGCTCTTGAGTACGGCGGACCAGCCGGCGAAATCATCAAACTTCTCAATCAAGCTGAACGGAACAGTCGCAAAGCATCAAAAGTCTCAAAGGTCAGCAAAGTTACTAAGACCGACCGCACTTAAACCAAAAAACTCGGAAAGGTGTTTTTTTGGGGATAAGTATGGGGATAAGTCTGTGGATAACTTTGGGGATAAAAGTTATCCACAAGTTATCCCCACGGTTATCCACAGACTTATCCACAGGCTTCGATCTATTTAAATCTTTAAAAACAACAGATTAAAAAGTTATCCCCAAATCTTCAGAAAATCGCCCGTTTATCAAAATTAAAAAAACCAAGCATTCAAGGCGGATGATGTGGATAAGTCTCATAATACGGCGCATTTTTAGGCTATATAACGCGAATTACCGCATCGTAATTTTTTGTTCAGATAAGTTATCCCCAAAAATATGTGGATAACTCTGTGGATAACTTTCCGAGCGGTGCAGTAAGCGAGTTTTCCCCAAAATAAAATTTTTATCCCCATAAGTTATCCACAGAGTTATCCACATATTTTCTTAATTGATTTCAATAGTTTAAGTGAGTTATCCACTTATCCACACGCCCTACTACTACTATTACTAAAAATTTTAACAGTTTTTAAAAAGGCATCCCCGATTTTGAGTTTTTTAGAGAGCAGAAGGCTTGTCATTAAGGGAAAAAAAAGAGAGTCAATCTTAAGGGGAGCTGAGAATGAAATTCACAATCCATCGAGATCCATTGTTACAGGCATTGCACCAGATCCAATCGGTGGTGGAAAAACGAAACACCATTCAGATCTTGGGCAACATCCTGTGTGTAGTAAAAGGCTCAGACCTCTCTTTATGCGGCACAGATCTTGAGGTTGGAGTTAAAGTTACGTTGCCAGTCGAATCTCCCGAAGAAGGGAAGATTACTCTCTCGGCTAAACACTTCCTCGACATCGTAAAAGAACTTCCTGCCAAAGAACTTCACATCACTCGAAAAGAAAATAATTGGGTAGAAATTGTTTGTGGAAAAGCACGCTTCAATGTCGTGAGTCTTGCAGCCGATGAATACCCAGCTCTTCCTTCCTTCGAAGACAAAACTTATTTCGATGCACGTGTTGAAGCTCTGACTGAGATGATTGATAGCACTCAGTTCGCTGTATCAACAGATGCCACCCGTTATCACATCAATGGTGTTTTCTTTGAACACCTCGAAAACGGCATCATGCGTATGACAGCTACTGATGGGCATCGTCTTTCATTCGTCGATCAAGAAGTGTTTCTTAAAGTGCCCGAACTCAAGCGAGGCATTATTATTCCAAAGAAGGGCCTCGTTGAACTTCGCAAGTTACTCGACAAAGGTGAGTCGACCATCGGCCTTTCTTTCGAACGCGGTTATCTCTTTGCTAAAGGTGGGAGTACATACCTCTTTGTTCGCTTGATCGATGGAGAGTATCCAGATTATCGAGTCGTGATTCCAAAGTCGACCGATCGCGTAGTGCGGATGGAGTTGGAGTCTTTTAATTCTTCTCTTAAGCGAATCAGTCTGATGGCTAATGAAAAGAGTCGTGGAGTGAAGCTTGCGCTCGCTAATGGAACGCTCACCATTTCCTCAAGTAACCCAGACATGGGTGAAGCTCGTGAAGAGATCGATGTAGAGTATACAGGTGAGCCGATGGATATCGGATTCAACTCTAAGTATATCTTGGAATGCTTGAGTGTGAGTAAGAGCGAGAAGCTTGAGTTTCATCTCAAAGACAGGTTGAGTCCTGGCATCCTTCGCGCGCAAGGTAAGCAAAGCCACACTTACGTAATCATGCCGATGCGCATTTAGTTCTGCGTGAAGGTAGAAAAGCTAACTCTCCGAAATTTTCGGAACATTGGGGAAACCAGCTTTAATCCGGATGCTCGGCTGAACTTCCTTGTTGGGCCTAATGGACAAGGTAAGACCAGTGTACTTGAGGCACTTGGGTTTCTGGCTACGCTTAGATCCTTCAGGGGGTCTAAAGCGCATGAAATCATTCAATGGGGGGTGTCTGGGAGCGAGGTCCTTTGTTCTTTGGCCTCGGATGGTTCACCGGAAGATGGGGGCAGCCCTTGGAGAACAGACCTTAAGTTGAGCTTTAATATGGATGACCCGGTGAGACAAAAAGCGTCCAAGATCGCTTTTATTAACGGTAAGCCTTACAAAAGCTCAACGAGCTATCTCAGTCAGCGGTTTGGGCACTTTGAGTTAGGGTTTCACACCGTTGTATTCAATCCCTCGGATCATGATCTGGTCAGAGGTGATCCTAGTACGCGCCGAAGTTATCTGGATAGGGTATTGGCCGCCGAGGACGTCGAGTACCTCAAAACACTGAGCAAATATCAGAGGCTACTTGAGCAGCGAAACGCCCTCCTTAAGTCGGACGAATCCTTCTCAATCGATATGCTGGTGGGATTCACAGAACCGCTAGCCCACTACTCAGCGGAACTTACTTTAAAGCGTCTTCGTTGGATCGAACAGCTGGCGAGTAGACTTGACGCAACGATTAGAAACATCGCACCGACACAACCCTTTTTGCGTCTTGTTTACGTTTCAAATTGGGTTCCTGAGATTGGCAGTTTATGTATTCCAAACAATAACTTAGGAACGGTACATTTCGCTGGACAGGACCCCCTACCTTCGCTAGAAATTTTGGAACAAGCGTTTTGGAAAAAGCTCTCTCTCCTTGAAGCCGCCGAGCGTCGTGCGGGGCATACTTTGGTGGGGCCACATCGAGACGATTGGTCGTTCTTTATCGGTAACCAAATCCTCAAAGGACATGGTTCGCAAGGTGAGGTTCGGTCAGCCCTCTTGGCTCTCAAGCTTTCGGAGATCGAACTATTTCGAAATGTGACCGGACATCGACCGCTTCTTCTTCTGGATGATTTTTCGTCCGAGTTGGATCGAGAGAGACGGTCGTTCCTGTTGCGGTTTCTTTGTGACAGCGGGCTTCAGATTTTTGTTTCAACCACTGAAGACTCGTTTGGCATTGGGCAACATCTTCCAGGAAAACGTTTTTCAGTCTTAAACGGATGCTTAACCGAAGGGTTTGAAATCGGCGATGCAAGATTCACAAGATAGTCAGGTCACTCCTTCCGCCACCGCTCCTGTTGGAACCGCTGGCGACTACTCAGCCGATAAAATTAAAATTCTTGAGGGACTAGAAGCCGTCAGGAAGCGTCCCGGCATGTACATCGGCGACACCTCTTTTAGAGGACTGCATCATCTTGTTTACGAAATCGTAGACAACTCGATTGATGAAGCTTTGGCTGGCTACGCGAAAAACGTCACTGTCACGATTCATGTCGATAACTCGATTACCGTTGAAGACGATGGTCGTGGGATTCCGACTGGCATGCATAGTTCTGGCGCTTCTGCTGTTGAGGTTGTGCTGACCAAATTGCATGCGGGAGGCAAATTCAACGAAGAAGATGGAGCTTATAAAGTATCTGGCGGTTTGCACGGAGTGGGTGCAGCTTGCGTGAACGCTCTTTCTGAGTCCATGAACGTAGAAGTGAGGCAGAACGGTAAAGTTTTTAAAATGGGCTTTAAGCGTGGGACTCCGCTTGCTCCGCTCAAAGAGGTAGGCGTAACAGACAAGCGTGGCACGACAGTTACATTTAAGCCGGATCCAGAGATCTTTGAAGTGCTTGAGTACAACGTTGAGACTTTGGCCAATCGTCTGCGCGAGCTTGCGTTTCTTAATAGCGGGATCCACATCATCTTGAACGATGAGAGAATTGAACCCGTTAAGAACTTTGATTTTCAGTATGATGGCGGCTTAGTTCAGTTTGTTGAGCACATCAATAAATCCAAGCAAAAGCTTCACGATAAGGTGCTGTATTTTTCGCATACTAAAGACTTCGTCAGTATGGAAGTCGCCATGCAGTGGAACGATTCCTACGCGGAGACGGTTTCATCCTACGTCAACAATATCAACACCATTGAGGGTGGAACGCACGTATCGGGATTCCGCACGGCTCTCACTCGCGTGGTTAATAAGTATGCTCAGGATTCGGGTTTGGCCAAAAGTTTTAAAGAGGCTCTTCAGGGAGAAGATATCCGCGAAGGACTCGCAGCCGTTGTCAGCGTCAAGGTGCCTGAGCCTCAGTTTGAAGGACAAACCAAGAGCAAACTCGGTAACAGCGAAATCGAAGGCTTCGTCGGCGGTGTCCTTCACGAGAAGCTCACTGATTATTTTGAACAGAATCCAGCGATCGCCAAGCGTGTCATACAAAAGGTCATTGATTCGGCCATGGCTCGCATCGCCGCACGTAAAGCGCGTGAGCTAACTCGTCGTAAGACGGCGCTCGATTTTGGTGGATTGCCTGGCAAAATGGCTGACTGTCAGGAACGCGACCCAGCTCTTTGTGAGATCTATCTAGTCGAAGGTGATAGCGCCGGAGGATCAGCTAAACAGGGGCGCGATCGTAAGAATCAGGCAATTCTTCCGCTCAAGGGCAAGATCCTCAACGTCGAAAAAGCGCGTTTTGACAAGATGTTGTCCTTTGAGGAAATCAAAATCCTCATCACCGCGCTTGGAGCTGGCATCGGTAAGGACGATTTCGATATCTCTAAGCTTCGCTATCACAAAATCGTGATTATGACGGACGCCGATGTCGACGGCAGCCACATCCGTACGTTGCTGCTCACGTTTTTTTATCGGCAAATGCCAGAAATCGTCGATAAGGGCTATCTCTACATCGCTCAACCTCCTCTTTATAAAGTGAAGAAGGGCCAGAAGGAGCGCTATCTCAAGAATGAACATGAGTTGGCTGAGCATCTCTTGACCAGTGGGCTTGAAGGAATTCAGATCAAAAGCGAAGGCAAGGTATTGCCCTCGAGTCAGATTGTTGCTTCGCTCAAAGCGGCTTCTCGTTTTTCAAAGGCAATTGATCGTGTTGCTCGCAAGCTTCATCCGGAGATTCTTAGAGCTCTCATTAAAAATGGAGTGGGTCCTCAAACTCTCGAATCACAAGAAAAGTTTGAGACCATTATGAAGAGTATCGCTGTCGACGCGATGAAAAAGAATATTGACTTCAAATACTCGGTTGCCAAAGATTCCGAACATAACGCGTGGTTTGCAACAGTAGAGAATGTCGTTCATGGTTCTAAGCGGGTTGCCCCAATAAATGTCGCGACTCTGGATTCGCCGGAGTACGAAGAGTTGGGCAAGCATTTTAAGGCGATGCAAGGAATCGGTGTCGGCCCATTTCAAATTATGGCGGATAACAAGCCCGAAATCGCCGTTTCAGATGGTGAAGAGCTTGCTGCTAAGGTGGTTGAAATCGCCAAGAGTGGTATGGGTATTCAGCGATACAAAGGCCTGGGTGAAATGAATCCCGAGCAGCTTTGGGAAACTACGATGGATCCTGCGAATCGGATGCTTTTGCAAGTGTCTGTAGATGACGCAATCGAAGCTGACGGAATTTTTTCAGTTCTCATGGGTGATCAGGTTGAGCCTCGTAGACAATTCATAGAAGAGAACGCCTTGAGGGTGAGGAACTTGGATATATGAGATTTTCACGCGTCCTAGGCGTGGGATCTTATGTCCCGCCGCGAGTTTGGAAAAACGAAGACCTTCGTGAGCTCATGGACACTTCGGACGAGTGGATCCAACAGCGAACAGGTATTAAGCAGCGACATTGGATTGATCTGAATTCAAGTACATGTACTTCGGACCTGGCCGTTGAAGCTGCTAAAAAGGCTCTAGAGAACGCAAAGGTAGATAAGTCCGAAATTGACATGATTATCTTGGCTACGCTTAGCCCAGATCACGAATTTCCGGGGACTGCCTGCTTCTTTCAAGCAAAGATGGATATGTCCGGGATACCGGCGCTTGATGTTCGTCAGCAATGTACGGGATTTATCTATTCGCTCTCGATCGCTGATCAATTCATCAAGACGCGCATGTACAACAAAATCTTGGTTGTTGGAGCAGAAACCCATTCTAAAGGCCTGAAAAAAACGACCGAAGGTCGTGACGTCGCAGTGCTCTTTGGTGACGGGGCGGGTGCAGTAGTTGTAGGCGCTGGCGAAGGATCCAAGCATGCGGATACGCCTCACATTTTGTCGACACATCTTCATGCTGACGGAAAATATGCTCGTGAGCTGTGGATCGAGGCACCAGGCCTCGTTAAGCCTGGTGACCGCGTTTCTCAAGCAGATGTTGAGCGATTGGATGACTTCTATCCCAAGATGAACGGTAAGACCGTGTTCATGCATGCCGTGAAGAGAATGCCAGAGGTCTTGATGGAGGCTTTGGCGGCTAATCAGCTCAAGATCTCGGACATTGATCTCTTTGTGTTTCATCAGGCAAATTTAAGGATTAACGAGTTTGTAGCTAAGCAACTCGAGATTCCTGAAGAAAAAGTTTTCAATACGATTGATCGATTTGGAAACACGACAGCTGCAACGATCCCCTTGGGGCTTGATGAGGCTGTTAAAGCCGGTAAGCTCAAACCGGGCATGTTGGTGGGCTCCGCCGCGTTTGGTAGCGGATTTACTTGGGGGGCAGCGATTATTCGCTGGGGATAATTTAAATGGCTGACACACAGACTCCCGAAAATAAGAACGTCACAGTTGTTACTATCGAAGATGAAATGCGAGGTGCTTACCTCGATTATGCGATGAGCGTGATTGTGGGACGCGCACTACCCGATGTGCGCGACGGTCTTAAACCCGTACATCGGCGAGTGCTCTATGCGATGTATGACTTGGGCAACACTCACAATAAGGCATACAAAAAATCCGCTCGCGTCGTTGGTGACGTGATTGGTAAATATCATCCACATGGCGATGTGGCCGTTTACGACACGATTGTCCGCATGGCGCAGGACTTTTCTCTTCGCTATACGCTTGTTGATGGACAAGGAAATTTTGGATCTGTTGACGGAGATGCTCCGGCCGCTATGCGATATACCGAAATTCGCATGGAGCGAATTACTGACGAGATGCTCTCAGATCTCGATAAGGACACTGTCGATTTTGGTCCCAACTATGATGACAGTCTGACTGAACCGACGGTGCTTCCCGCAAAAATTCCACAGTTGATTGTCAATGGAAGTACGGGGATTGCAGTCGGAATGGCGACTAGCATTCCTCCACACAATCTGACCGAAATCATCAATGCGACTTTGGCGCTGGTGGATAACCCGTCGCTTGATACCAATGCGATGCTGGAGCACGTGAAGGGCCCAGACTTCCCAACGGGCGCGTATGCGTTTGGTGGTTCGGCACTTAAAGATGCGTATCGTACGGGCCGTGGGTCAGTCACGATGCGTGCCAAAGCTGAAATTGAGACTTGGAAAAGCGATCGTGAACGGATCATCGTGACGGAGCTTCCCTACCAGGTCAATAAAGCTAAGGTGATCGAGAAGATTGCTGATCTTGTACGAGACAAGAAGATCGAAGGGATCTCGGACCTTCGCGACGAATCTGACCGCACAGGCATGCGCATGGTCATCGAAATTAAGAAGGGCGAGAACTCCAACGTCATTCTCAATCGTCTCTATAAGCTCACTCAACTTCAGGATAATTTTGGGTTTAATTTACTCGCCATTCACAATGGCCAACCTAAAACTTTCAACTTGCGCGATATGCTCTGGGCATTTATTGAGCATCGCAAGGACGTTGTTGTTCGTCGTACGATCTTCGAACTCAAGAAAGCTGAAGCGCGTGCGCACATCTTGGAAGGGTTGAAGCGCGCTGTTGAAAACATCGACGAAGTTATTACTCTAATTAAGGCCGCCAAAGGGCCGGACGAAGCCCGAACTCAATTGATAGCTCGTTTTTCATTCAGTGAAATTCAGTCGCAAGCCATTTTGGAAATGCGCTTGCAGCGACTGACGGGTCTAGAGCGCGACAAAATCATTGAAGAATATAAACAAGTCTTGGCTCTGATCGAAGAACTCAAAAAGATCCTGAGTAGCGAAGCGCTTGTTTTTCAAGTGATCAAGGATGAGCTTCTAGAAATTAAGAAAACTTACGGTGACGAGCGACGCACAGAAATCGTCATGGGTGCAGCGACCGAGTTTGAGGTTGAAGACCTGATTGCTGACGAAGAAACTCTCGTTTCTATCACCCACACGGGTTATGTCAAGCGCGCGGATCCCTCTCAATTTCGTAGTCAACAGCGCGGAGGCAAAGGCATTCGCGGAGTGACTACTGGTGACGAGGACTTTGTAACTGCGATTTATCGCTGCAATACACTGAGCTATCTGCTTTGCTTTACAGATAAGGGCCGTATGTACTGGCTCAAGGTGTACAAGGTGCCTGAGGCTAGCCGCGGAGCTAAGGGTAAGGCCATCGTGAACTTGATATCGCTTGCACCGGGAGAAAAGATTCAAGCGATCTTGCCCGTGAAGGAATTCAAGGAGAACGAATATGTTGTTATGGTTACTCGTGGTGGCACGATAAAAAAGACGCCTCTGAGCGACTTTTGTAATGTGCGTGCTGCGGGCATCATGGCGATAACGATTGACGACGGGGATGATCTTGTTTCGGCCAAGTTATCGACCGGCAAGAATGATGTGTTCCTCTGCTCGAAGCATGGAATGAGCATCCGCTTCAGCGAAGAAGACGTGCGTCCTATGGGTCGAACAGCCCGTGGCGTGATTGGAATGAGCTTGGACGAAGGCGATCGCGTCGTCTCTATGGAGATTCTCGATCCGGCCGCGGATGGCACCAGTGAAGTACTCGTGGTCAGCGAAAACGGTACGGGTAAGCGCACTCCAGTTTCGGAGTTCCGTCATGTCAATCGTGGTGGCAAGGGCGTAATCGTGATGAAGATTACGGACAAGACAGGAGCCGTATTGGGGTCTAGGCATGTTCAGCCTAAGGATGACCTCATGTTGGTGTCTAATAAAGGGCAAATGATTCGTATCAATGTGGCTGGCATTTCAGAACAAGGTCGTGCTGCTCAGGGAGTTCGCCTTATGAACGTATCACCTGGTGAAAAGGTGGTTTCATTTGAGTTGATGGCCGAGAGTTCGGTCACACCGGATGCTACTGGAACCGGTGAGCCTCCTCAGGATCCGGGCCAAGGGCTAGTTCATTGAAAAGATGGGTTACTTGCCTGCTGGGGTGCTTAGGCGCTATTTGGCTAGCGGGATGCACCTCGAATAGCCCAAAAAAACACTATGTTCTTGCTGAAAAGCTTTGGAACGACGCCAATTACGCTGCGGCAGTAGTTGAGTTTGACAAAGTTATAGCAAAAGATCCTCAAGGAAAATTAGGCCTCCAGGCACTGTTCAGATCGGCCACTACCGAATCTTTGTTTTTATCCCGATACGACGAGGCCATGAGGCGATTTAAGCTCTATGGTGAGTCTCCAGGAGCGGAGCCCGAGCTTGCATGGGAAGCCAAAATGCAAATCGGCGACATTTTTTACTCGAAGACTGGGCAGTACGATCGAGCCATTCAACAATATCAGATGCTTTTAAAGGAGAAACCGGCTGCTCCTGAAGCCCCAGAATTTGAGTTTCGTGTGGCAAAAAGCTACTTTTTCCTTCATAAATTTGCGGAGGCTGTGTCTGGATACAAGGATCTGATCAAGCGTTACCCGACTTCTCCTTGGGCTGAGAAAGCCTCGTATGAAATCGGGGTAGCCTATTTCACAAGCGGTGAACAACACTCAGATGTTTATGAAGATGCGATCACCGCTTTTGAGTCCTTTATTAAACGCTACCCGCAAAGCGATCTGGTACCTCAAGCCCGCTTTGGAGTTGCATCTTGTCTGGAGGAGCTTGATCAACTCGATGTGGCCTACAAGACCTACCAAAGCCTGAAATCGACCTTTCCTTCGCCGAATGTAATCGAAATCAAATTGGCCCGAATCCGTGAACGAAAAGCTCAGCGTAATCGCTAGGTGTATTCATTGAACTCACCCATGAATCGTGTTAACCGGCACGTACCCCATGTTGAATGACGCGAAGCTTCGGGCTAAATGGATCAAAAGCCTGGGCTACTTTTCTATCATCATTGGCGACTTAGTGGGGTTTTGTGGACTTGGTGTCGCCCTTGGGTACTGGCTGTGGAAGAAGTGGAATGCACCCATTTGGACCTTGCCGCTGACAAGTAGTTTGGGACTCGGTATTGCGATGTATCGCCTTTATAAAATGATGCAGAAAGAAGTCGATGAAACTGACAGAGAGAACGGAGACCGTTAAGCTTTTCCTACCCGCTGCGATGGGTTGGCTCTTTGTAGGGCTGCTACTCTGTTTGGTTTTTGAGTGGGGAAATGAGGCTTTGCTCTTGAATATGGGCTGGATGGCACTGTTTTGGGCCCTTTGTTTGCTCGATCTATACGCCCTAATAAGCACCGTAGAAGCGGCAATTGAGGTAATGGCTCAGAGCGGAGAAAAAAGAAGCGCCCAGACAATTCGAGCTTTCTATTGGGGTTCAGTTAAGTTAATTTGCCTGGGAATTTTTGGATTAATTCTTTTTAGTAGTCATTCGATTCCTGAGACCGGTCTTTTGGCCGGAATAGGGACTCTGATGATGGTTCCGCTTATTGGCGGATATCGGTGGAGTAAGAAGGTACTGACTCATGCATGAAGGCAAAGCGTTCACTTGGTTGTCCTTCTTAGGTTTCGAGCACTATCCGAACCATGTTGTGATGGCGATTTTAGTTTCGGTCGTTTTGGTCATGACGACGCTCTTAGCGCGTGCCCAATTAACGGCAGTGATGAAGAGTCCGGGCGGCGGTCTCATTCCAGAAGACAAAATGACTTATCGTAACTTTTTCGAAATCTTGGCCGAAAGCCTTTATAAGATTACCGAAGGAACGATCGGGCATCACGATGCGCCAATATATTTTCCGATGATTGGCACGCTCTTCGTTTTTGTCTTCTTTTCGAATTTACTAGGATTGATTCCTGGTGTTCTTCCTCCAACGGATAATCTCAACACCACGCTGGCGCTCGGGATATTTGTATTTATTTATTACAATATCGCTGGTCTTAAGGCGAACGGCCTTGGTTACGTAAAGCATTTTTTTGGCCCAGTTATTTGGCTGGCCCCGCTCATGTTTATCATTGAGCTCGCATCACATGTATTTCGTCCCTTGTCGCTTGCGCTTCGTTTGCGCGGGAACATTATGGGCGACCACGTGGTTCTGCACGTGTTTAGCGGATTGGTTCCATTACTCTTGCCAGTAGTTTTCTACGGGTTGGGTGTATTTGTGGCCTTTATCCAGGCCTTCGTCTTCTGTTTGATGACGATGGTCTATATTTCTCTGTCGACAGCACACGACCATTGATTGAAAGGAAATAGAATGAACTTTCGTAGGGCCTTGTTGGTAATCAGCACGTTGGTAATGACTTTGGGCGCTTCTGTTGCGATGGCAGCTGAAGGGGCACCACAAGCTGACGGTATCGGCGGATTGGGCGCCGCTCTCGCAATCGGCTTGGCCGCTTTCGGTGGCGCGCTTGGTCAGGGTAAAACTGCAGCAACTGCACTCGAAGGGATCGCCCGCAATCCAGCGGCTCAGCCTAAGATTTTCACTCCGATGATTATCGGTTTGGCTTTGATCGAATCCCTCGTTTTGTACGCATTTGTTATCGCATTCGTAAAATACTGATCACTTTTTTGACGCACTAAAATATTGAGAGCCGTGCTTGGTATTGCCAGGCACGGCTTTTTTGATTCTTGACGTACTAAAACAGACGACTGTATCTTTCTTAAGATCCAATTAATTTATCATCTTTGAGGAGACTCGTTCATGAAGAAGAATCTTTCTGTTTTGATTGCGCTTGGCTTAACGGTTGTAGCAAGCGGTTGCGCTGGCGTTCGCTCCCCTGTGAGTGGCCTTTGGTATACCGACGTTCATTCGTCTGTTGCTGCTACCTCTAACCAAGCCGGTAACCGCGTTGGCGAAGCTTGTGCATCTACAATTTTGGGCTTGATTGCAACGGGCGATGCCAGCATCGAAGCAGCTCGCCGCAACGGTGGAATCACCATGATCACCTCTGTTGACGATAGCGCCAACAGCATCCTTGGCATTTACGGCAAGTATTGCACTGTTGTTCGTGGCCGCTAAACCATAAGAATTACAGGCATATTTGAATTTGGAGACGGCGGATTGGGGAATACCTGATCCGCCATTTTCGTTTGTTTTTCTGATTTTAGCGAATGGCTTTGTTTAACCGAGAAAAGGTCGAAGAGCATCCCAGCGGCCGATACTTTCGAGAAATTCGCGAGCAAGGACTTCCCACTCGTTGCGAGTGCGAGGGGGGCCTTGAGGGCGAGAAAAGACATTAGGAAGAAACTTCGCTAGACGAGCCTTGGCGCACCAAATTTCGTCATAAAGAAGCCATGCGGTTGGGCCTCCCCGAGAGACACAGCCGCTTTCTCGGTATTCAAGTAGAGCAGCTTGGTTATCGTATTCCTTAGTTCTATGCTCAAAGATCCAATGTGTTCTGGATCTCGTTAAGATCACATACTCTGCATGAGGCTTTCCACGATGGGGAAGGCCAACACTTCCAGCAATAACGAGACTTTTTTCATTCCACTGTCGGTGCCATTGATAGTGGATGTGACCTGCGACGATCATGGAATGGGCGACAGTGTTCAGGTCTCTTTCCATTTCCGCATCAATTCCAAAAAAATAGCTCTTATTATTGATGCTTGGAGATGCGTGACAGAGAAAAAGGCCGTCGATTTGCATCGTTAATGGCAGGAGGGAGAGCTCTGTCACTACATTGGGACCGAGGTGATCCGCGACCAATTGGACGGGCTTGAACTGATAGGCATCGCGAATCTTAGAAGAAACATTGGGGTCGGGGTGGTGATACCAAGCGAGGTAATCTTCGTGATTGCCTCGAAGGCAGGGGATATTCAACGACTTGAGTAGTTCCCAAGCTTCAAGTGAACGCAGGAACGGATTGACGATGTCGCCAGTGCAAATAATCTGATCAACTTGCTGAGACTTGATGTCGGCAAGCACTACCTCGAGGGCATGCATGTTGCCATGGATGTCCGAGATAACCGCGATTCTCATGCAGGCTTAGGATTGAGATAAGGTTTGAGATACTGGCCTGTGTAGCTCGCCTTGACGGCAACAACATCCTCGGGAGTTCCTTGTGCAACGATATAACCACCCGCTGCTCCTCCCTCGGGACCCAAGTCTAGGATGTGATCAGCAGCCTTGATGATGTCGAGGTTGTGTTCGATTACGATGACGGTATTGCCTTGGTCGGTCAGCGTCTGAAGAATCCCGACTAGTTTATTAACATCGTCGAAGTGCAATCCGGTGGATGGCTCGTCTAAGATATAGATGGTGCGGCCCGTACCTCTGCGCGAAAGCTCGCGAGCAAGCTTGATTCTCTGGGCTTCGCCGCCTGAGAGGGTTGTGGCGCTTTGTCCGAGATGGAGGTAGCCCAGGCCGACTTCGTTTAGGACTTTGAGCTTCATCTTTATCGATGGAATTGCATCAAAGAACCCATAGGCTTCTGCTCCGGTCATCTCAAGCACGTCGGCAATGTTTTTGCCTTTATATCGGATTTCAAGCGTTTCGCGATTGTAACGGCGTCCTTTACATACGTCGCACCGTACGTAGACGTCAGGGAGAAAGTGCATCTCGATTTTTGTAACTCCCCCACCCTCGCATCCTTCACAGCGTCCACCTTTGACGTTAAAGGAGTAGCGGCCAGGGCCATAACCTCGAACCTGAGAATCTGGTAAGCCAGCGAACAAGTCCCGTATCAAACTGAATAACCCAGTGTAAGTAGCCGGGTTTGATCTGGGCGTTTTGCCGATAGGGCTTTGATCGATATCAATGACCTTATCGACATGCTCTAGGCCGGTGACGGATTTTACGCCGATGTCGCCGAACTCAGATTTGTATAGAGCCTTGAGGAGCGAGCGATAGAGGGTGTCTAAAATCAAGGTGCTTTTACCACTGCCAGACACGCCAGTTACGCAAGTGAATACACCGAGAGGGATATCGACAGAAATCGACTTAAGATTGTTGAGGGAGGCACCTTCGACTCGCAAAACGCGATCTTTTGACCAAGCTCGGCGGACTTTAGGCACCGGGATCTCGAGTTCGCCGCGGAGGTATTTACCCGTCAGGCTCGATTTGCAGGATTCGATAGTCTTGAGGTCTCCCTCGGAGACAATATCGCCGCCCTGAGTTCCTGCGCCGGGACCGAGGTCAAGGATCCAGTCTGCAGCCTCGATCGTGTCGCGATCGTGTTCGACGACCAGTACGGTGTTGCCCAGGTCACGCAGTCGAGTGAGGGTTTGGATCAGTTTGTGATTGTCGCGTTGATGAAGTCCGATGCTGGGCTCGTCAAGAACGTAGATCACTCCTACAAGAGAGCTGCCGATCTGAGTGGCTAGTCGGATCCGCTGAGCTTCTCCACCAGAGAGGGTTTGTGCGCTGCGACCCAGGTTAAGGTAGCCAACCCCAACCTCGTTGAGAAAGCGAAGACGTTCTTGGATCTCTTTGACGATGCGATCAGCGATGAGATGCTCACGATCCGTTAGCTTGATCGTTTTTTCGAAAAAATCGGCTAACTCAGATACGGAATGCCTACAAAGCTCGGCGATGCTTCGATCGAGAAGCTTGTAGTGTAGGCTTTCTTTTCTGAGTCTGGCACCTTTGCAATCTGGGCATGGAGTGTTTTCTGGCGTGATTTCGTGGGGAATAGCTATGCCATCATCGAGAGCCTCGTCGCTCGAGTCTTGGTCTTGCTCGCGTGTGGCTGGGTCAGTGCCTAGTCCATCACATTTTGGGCATGCACCCATTGGGCTATTGAACGAAAAGGTTCGAGGCTCTGGCGCTGGGTAGCTGACGTTGCAGTCAGTGCACGCGAATTTTTCAGACATCAGTGTTTCGGATTTTTGATTGCCCGTCAGAACTTCGAGAACAAGCATGCCCTCGCCCAGCTTGAGGGCAAGATCGACGGAGTCGCTCACGCGAGTACCGAGAGCCCCAAGGTCTCCTTTGATGATGAGACGATCAACGTAGACGTCGATATCGTGTTTGCGGTTTTTGTCGAGAGCGATGTCTTGCGAGAGGTCTAAGATCTCGCCGTCTATGCGTACGCGTACAAACCCGCGGGCGCGTAGCTGCACGAGTTCTTTTTGGTACTCTCCTTTACGGCCTCGCACGATGGGAGCTAGAATTGAAAGTTTAGTACCTTCAGGAGAGGCGAGTACATGGTCAACGATTTGTTGGGGAGATTGAGACCGAATCGGCTTGCCACAGCTCCAGCAAAAAGGTTTGGCTACGCGAGAGTAAAGAAGGCGGAGGTAATCGTAGATCTCTGTTACTGTACCGACTGTCGATCGAGGGTTGTAACTCGTGGTTCGTTGCTCGATCGAAATCGTGGGGCTTAAGCCAGTGATGGACTCGACATCTGGTTTGCCGAGTTGCTCAAGAAATTGGCGAGCATAAACAGAGAGACTTTCTACATAACGTCGTTGGCCTTCGGCGTAGATTGTATCAAAAGCCAGCGAGCTTTTGCCTGAACCTGACGGGCCTGTGAGTACGGTGAGCTTGTCACGAGGGATAATTGTGCTGATGTTTTTAAGGTTATGGACCTTAGCCCCACGAATGACGATGGCCTCGTCGTTCGCTCCGGTCAAACCGGGGAGGCCTCCGGCAGGAGTCTTTAGAGCCCGAGCGGATTTAGATTTTTTTGAGGAGCCAGCTTTCTCAGGCTTCTCAACCTGAGATAAATGAGTGCGGTTTGAGAGCTTGGGCATCTATTCCTGGTAGCATAATCATGCGGTGCGGCGCCAGGGGTGGGGTATAGGGATGGATGGCCGAAAGCCGTCAATGTCCCCCTCCTCCGGCTGTGTTAACGGCAGGATGTCCAATAGATTGAGCCGCAGACTGAAGAGCTTTCTCTACTATTTGACGGGATTCATTGAGGCGGGCTTCAGTAGGGGCTTCAAATCTAAGAACAAGCACAGGCTGCGTGTTTGAAGCACGTACTAGTCCCCAAGAATCCCCAAAGTCGACGCGGACGCCATCAATGTCGTTGATCTTGAGCTTTTGCGCAAAAAGAAGCTTCTTCGTTTCTTCGACGAGTTTGAATTTTTTCTCTTCTATGCAATCGACCCGAATCTCTGGCGTAGAGACGGTCTTGGGAAGGTCAGCAAGAAGTGTAGAAATCGGTTCTTTGTTGAGGCAGGAAATCTCATAAACTCGCATCGAAGCATAAATCGCATCATCATATCCGAAATATCGGTCGGCAAAGAAAATATGCCCCGACATTTCGCCAGCAAGCAGGGCGCCGGTTTCTTTCATCTTGGATTTGATGAGAGAGTGGCCGGTTTTCCACATGATTCCTTTGCCCCCTTTTGCGGCAATATCGTTGTAGAGTTTGTGGCTGGACTTAACTTCCGAGATGATGGTGGCTCCGGGTGATTCTCTAAGTACATCTCGAGAGAAGAGTACCATGAGCTCGTCGCCAAAAATTACGCGGCCTTTTTCGTCAACAAGGCCAATGCGATCGGAATCTCCGTCGTAACCTACCCCAAAGTCAGCTTTGTTTTTGAGAACTGATGCCACGAGATCTTTGAGATTCTCTGGAACCGTCGGATCTGGATGATGGTTGGGAAAGCGGCCGTCCAGTTCGCAGTAAAGAGGGATAATGTCAGCGCCAAGTTTTTTGAACAAATCAGGAGCAACGGTAGCGGCCGTTCCGTTACCAGCATCCAGGACGATCTTCTTGCGTTGAAGAGGGCGCGCGATCTTTACGAGATGGTCAATATAGGCCGGAATCACGGCAAACTCTGATTTGCTGCCTTCGGGCATAGAGGGAGCTTCTCCTCGAGCAACTTTTTCCATGAGCGCACGCATTTCTTGGATTTGGTGGCCATGCAAAGTATCTCGACCCACACAGGTCTTGAAGCCATTGTAGTCAGCAGGGTTGTGCGATCCGGTGACCATGATCCCGCCGTCTAGATCGAGATGAAAGATGCTGAAATAAGTGAGCGGTGTCGGGCAAGTGCCCAGGCTAATCACATCAAGCCCACCGCGGCGCATGCCAGAAATCAGGGCTTCTGCGTAACTATCGCTGGTGAGGCGACAGTCGCGGCCAACGGAGACGGTGAGACGTTTACGGCCTGCGACGGGTAAGCGTTTTGCGAGGTACATGGCATAGGCGCGTCCTAGGCACTCGGCGAACTCCGGAGTGAGATCACGACCAGCGATGCCGCGGATATCATACTCTCGAAAGATTGAAGGGTTGATTTGAATTGCCATGGAATGTGCCTCTGTTTTTGATGATCTCGATGGCGAGATCGACAGCTGATTGAAAACTCGAGGGATCGGCGATGCCCTTCCCTGCGATGTCGAAGGCCACGCCGTGATCCACCGAGGTTCTCACGAGCGGAAGGCCCAAAGTTATATTGACGGTTCTAGCAAAATCAAGAAGCTTGACCGGAATCAAGCCTTGGTCGTGATACATGCAAACCACCGCGTCATAGCGCTTTTCGTGCGACATGGAGAGATGGTTTGCAAATAGCGTGTCGGCTGGCAGCGGGCCTTCGATGACGTAGCGTCCTCGCGCTGCTTTTTGCAGCGAACGAAGTTCCGGGGCGATGACTTGGATTTCTTCCCGGCCCAAGATTCCATTCTCTCCGGCATGAGGATTGAGCGCTGCCACAGCAATGCGGGGTCGCTTGATGCCAAACCAATCGCGAAGATGAGACGTGGTATGGAGCACGGCGCGCCGGATCTTTTCTCTCGTTAGGACACGCGGCACATCTTTGAGCGGCAGATGTGTGGTGACAAGAGTGACACGCAGCTGGTCATTGGCGAGCATCATCGTGAATTTTTCTGGAATGCCACAGAGATCAGCGAGAAAGTCGGTGTGGCCAACGAAGGGAAACCCCCCCTTTTGCAGGCGTTCTTTACTGATGGGTCCCGTAATCAATGCGCGAGCAAGTCCGGCTTGGATGAGGCGCGTGGCTTGGACAATGGACCAACCGCTTTGATAGCCAGCCAAGAAACGACCTTTTGGCGCAGAAGTGGGTGCGGGCAACAGCCAAATAGAGGGTGACTTTGTGGAGGGAGGAGTAAGGTCGGTCGAGCCGTCGGGTCGCAGGCTCACTTCGCTTATCGGGGCTCCCAGTTTCTCGAATGGTGCACGAGCGCCAATACAGAGGAGTTGGTAGCGGGACCAAAGTCTACGACGAGCTCGCAAGGATTTCCAAACGATCTCGGGACCGACACCTGCGGGATCCCCAGGAGTAATGACGAGTAAAGACTTCGAGCCACTCACGGTGCGGAGGGGAGCCCTTGAGTCGCGGCTTCTCCTGCCCGATGAATGAACGCGTTTTGACGTTGCCGATCGAGCCATAGAGAAATCTGATGTTGATACTCGGAGGCTGCAAGCTGTCCGCGGATCTCATCCTTCATCTTTTCGAGGCGATCTGTATCCCCCGTCTTAAGGTCAAAAAGTTTGATCACGCTGAAGCCTGACTGAGGAGAGCCAAAAACAGGGCTAACATTGCCAATCTGCAGTTTTTTGACTTGTTCGCGGATTGCGGGGGACATTTGATCGTCTGAAACGAAGCCCAGGTCCCCCCCTGAGTTAGCCCCCCCGCTGAATCTCTTGATGATTTCTTCGAGAGGCTCGTTGCTTTTAAGCTCTTGTGCTGCACGAGAAGCAACCTCTTTGGCAGCATTGGCATTTTTATAATTCTTGGGTGAGATCGTGATGATGGCCAGGTGGTAAGAAGTCGGAGACGAAGAGCTCTTGGAGTAGTGATTGAAGAAGTAGTTCTTCACGTCGTCGTCGGAGATGCTGACTTTGGTGCGGATATCGCGCTCGATCAAGTTGCGCTTGCTGGCGCTCACGCGAATGAGCTCGAAGTAATCGTCGAACGAAAACCCCTGCTCTTTGATTGCCGCCTTTAGTTGAGATCGGTCGATGCGGTTATTGGTTTGAATTTCGTTAATCAGAGGTTCAACCTCGAGGTCAGTGACAGGAAACTGCAAGGTCATGAGCTTCTCGTCGACAAGGTAGTCAACGATGTCCTTGTTCGAAGCCTTGCCGGCCATGCTTGCGATTGGAGTGCCGGCAAAAAGAGGATCCAATTGTTGCCGCAGCTTCTCAGTGTTTCTAAAATGCTGAATATCTGAAAGAAGGATCAGAGACGAATTGACCGAAGCCTCGAGGCGATCAATGACTGCAGCTTGCGTCGAATACGATTGTGCGAACACGAATGCCAACGCGGAGACGAAGATAAAAGCTTTCATGGGGCCCCTTATTTACAGGGTTTTCCCATAAAATGAGTCGTTAGTCCAAAGCCATCAAAAGAGCGCGGTTCTCTTGAATGACTGATCGCAGCATTAGTTGTTCGAGATCCTGTTTGACTTGGAGACTGGAAGGAAGCGATCCCTTTGCTCCGTAATAGACGCGCAAACTGGCTTCGGCTCCTTGGAAAGGGAGGTCAGCGAGCGCATAACGAGCCATTTTGACGGCAACGGTGAGCGTTAGATCTCTCCCCTGTCGCTTAGTATCATGCTGAGCGGCGAGCGCAGCAGTCGCGATCCAAAGTGCCGCTTCATTGGACGGCTTTGAAAGCGAAGACTTAATCGTCGAAAATCCAGCGATAGAAATAGGCTGACCGTCGACAAGCGCTAACTCGTCCTTGGTTGGGAGTGCGAGCGCCCGTCCTTCTATAGGGGGCTTTGAGGGTGCCCGGCAACCGATGGCGCTCAATAAAGCGCCGATGACGAGCCAGTGCTTCACTCTTTGATCAAGGTCTCGTTGATGGCAACCTTGCTTTGAGCCTTCAGCTTATCCATATACTTGTCAAAGATTTTGGTGCGTTGCTCATCAAAGACCAGTCGTTTGATTTGAGCCTTATCGACATCGTCCCAAGCTCTAGAAGACGTCAGCTTAATTATGTGGAAACCAAACTGTGAGCGCACGACACCACTTACTTGGCCTGGTTTGAGTTTGATCGCGGTATCGTAATATCTGGGATCTAGTTTATCCTTGGTTTGGTAATCAATGTCTCCGCCCATGGGCGCAGAAGGGCCCTCAGAGAATCGCTGCGCCACTTCAGCGAAGCTCATCTTATTGGGACCTAGGTGATCTTTCTGGATCCCCTCGATTTTGGTGCGAGCCTTGGCGATTTCTTCCGGTTTAGCATCCGGCTTAACTGCGACAAAGATGTGGCTGGTTCGGATTTCAGGATTGCGCGAATAGTAACTTTTGGCCTCGTCATCTGAGATGTGAATCGATTCAAAATCCTTGCTGAGCTTTTTGTCCAGCAAAGCGTGATAGAGGACCGTGTTCATTCGGTCGATAACGTCGGGGTCTTTATCGAGGCCTTCTTTGATCGCTTCTTGAATGCCTAGTTCTCGTTTGACCAAGTCATCGAGCACTCCCTTTTTTGTGGGCGCTTTGAATTGAAAAAACTTCAAATTCTCCCGGTATTTTTTATTGAACTCGTCTAGCGTGATCACCTTTTTGTTGATCGTCGCGAGGGTTTCTGTCGCGGCCTCGACGGCTTTGATCGCGCCGAACGCAGCGAAAAATAGAAGTGATAGGGCAGCGGACGTTCGTAAGAATTTGGTCATAAGTAATAAAATCGTAACACGGTGGTGCGCGTTAGCAACTGTAAGTTGTGGAATTACTAGAGGATTGTCGACGGAAAATTGGCGGCAGGCCTCAGCCCTCACCTATTGCAGTATTAGAAGGACTTGCGGCAGTGCCAGCGTAAGTTGGATTCAATTTGGATTGATGGCCTTCCGTTTTTTGACGGTGTTGCCTGTTGCCGGATCGAGCAAGTCGATCGTCCCGTCTCTCCGGTTGATCTGAATAGCTCGACCAAGGTCATCAAAAAACAGGGCTTTGATATCACCCTGGTTTTCAGGAAATGTTTTTTGCTCCAGCTTCCCGGATTTTGGGTTGTATAGCTCTACTGTTCCATTGGAGAAGGTCCGCTGGACGAGAACTCCGTTTTTTAGGACATCGAATGAAAACTCGGCTTTCGAGTCTTTTCGATAAACGCGTTCAACCAGGTCACCATTTTCGAAACTTTCTGTTTCAACATCTCCATGGGCAAATGATCTTTGGATGATTTTTTTATCTTTAAAGTATTCAATGATCTGATCCTTGGCTCGGTTCACTTGGTACAGTTGGCCACTTTGATAGAAGAGAGTGTTTTCACCGGAATGAAGCTCGAGTATGCCATAGCCTTTCCAGGAAGCAGGCAGATAGGGAGTTGGATCGAACTCGATGACTTTTTCCATTCGTACCCTGTCGCGACTGAGTAATGCGATCATGCGGTCTCGCGTGGGGATAAGGCGCTCACTATCGATTTCGATTTTTAAGAGGGTGGCTTCAGCACTATATTGCTTTACTTGGATAAATTGATTTTTTGGACTGGAAGGGTCGGATGGTTTTCTAAATTCCTCCGAAGCTTCAGAGATGTGGTGAATCTCTTTCATTTCCCATTGATCAATTGAATACTTCTTGTCTTTTTCGTCGGTAAAAATACAAACCGCATGATTATTTAGGCCGATCACCTTTGCCTTAAGGTTGAATCCATTTTTACAGCCGACAGCATCTAGAATCCTCTTGGCAAACCAAGATAGCTCGTCGCAGTCGCCGCCAGCATCTTGTAGAACTTGCTCGGGCGGGCGAGTTACTGAATGAGGCTCTTTCCACTTTTGGAAAGGAGTGTTGATCAAAAGAGAAGCATCCTGAGGAGAGTCCACCAGAAGGGACAAATAGCGGAAGTATTCTTCTGCAGTCACTATGGATTGAACTTCTTTGAATGGTAATACGGGAGTCTTAGCTTTGCCGATCAAGACAAAAGAGGCGGAAGGCTTTGATCCATCCAGGATGTAGGCTTGGGTTAAGTGATTTTTGAGTTTATCAAACTTTTCATTGTCCTGGGCTCTGGGTTTGAACCGTGAGCAGTCCGGGCTTTCCAACATGTCGGCTTCGATCGCGTCCAATTGCTCGGTTGTGTTACCCCTAATGTCTGGGCTGCCTAAATTATTAGGTAAGCAGGGGTTTTCTGCCCAGGCGGAGGGGCCGACAAACGTAAGGAGGGAGAAATAGAACACAAGCGGTTGGCAGGGAGGCATTCATATTAGAATCGGAGGCTCTTCAATGATTCTTGATTACGGGCTAGAGGTTGCAACTGCGTGCAATCTTCTTAGTAAAAATATGAGGATGAGGAGCCAAGAAACTGACGACGGCAGCCTACTAAGTGGCCACTCGCGGAGCTAACTCTCCAAACAATGTCTCCAGCGCGAAGTAAAGATCCCGCAGCGAAGAGACTGTTAATCCGACTACGAACTTGGAGTCAGGTGTGAGCTGATACTTTTCTCTGTGGGCGGAGACGAGCGCGATGGCTCGCACTGGATCGAGCGAACTAGCCGGTCCAGGAACGAGCGATACTCTCTCGAGTCCAACAGTAAGCGAATCAATGCCATTGTTCTTTAGCAGGATCTTGATTCGAATTAGCCAAAGCAGATTCTGCGCTTCAGTGGGGATAGGTCCAAACCGGTCACGCATCTCTTCTTCAAGCATCTGAAGATCCGCATCCTTTGCACACCCCGAAAGTCGACGATACAAAGACAGCCGCTGATGCACGTCGGGAACAAAGTCCTCAGGCAAGAAGGAAGGGAAGGGTGCCTTGATTTCGGGTTCACGTCGGGACTCCTCGAGCGGCTTACCCTCGAGCTCATGAATGGCCTCTTCTAAAAGCTCTGTATAAAGATCAAAACCGACCGCTGCGATGTGGCCAGATTGTTGAGCCCCCAAAAGATCGCCGCCGCCTCTAATCTCTAGGTCGTGAGAAGCGACGCTAAAGCCGCTTCCAAGCTCGACGAAACGTTGGATGACTTCGAGGCGGCGTTTGGCGTCCTCAGTGACTGCAGTTTCTGAGGGGATCATGAGGTAGGCATAGGCGCGTTGTTGGCTACGCCCCACGCGGCCACGGATCTGATAAAGCTGCGCAAGCCCTAGCATGTCGGCTCGGTTGATGATCATCGTGTTTGCGGAGGGCAGGTCGATGCCGGACTCGATGATGGTCGTACAAACGAGAACGTTGGTTCGTTTCTCGTAGAAGGCGATCATCGCTTCCTCGAGTTCGCTCTCGGCCATTTGTCCATGTCCGACGCTGACTTGGGCGGCGGGGACCAGTTCGCGGATACGGCGGGCGGTTTCGTAGATCGTGTCGACGCGATTGTGAAGAAAGAAGACCTGTCCGCCGCGAGTGAGCTCAAATTGGATCGCTCGTTGAATGAGGGCGTCGTCCTGCTTAGAGACATAGGTGCGAATCGGGAGGCGATCGACCGGTGGGGTGTTGATCAGGCTGATATCGCGAAGCCCGGAGAGCGCCATGTGAAGCGTGCGAGGGATCGGCGTTGCCGTTAGGGTGAGGACATGGGTGTTGGTTTTGAGCGTCTTGAGCTTTTCTTTATGTTCGACACCAAAACGATGCTCTTCGTCTACAATCACTAGGCCGAGATCGGGAAAGGAAATGTCACGCGAAAGCAATCGATGGGTTCCGATGAGGACATCAACCTTGCCCTGGGCAAGGGCTTCAAGGATCGCCTTTTGCTCTTTTGCGGTTTTGAACCGAGAAACTGATTCGATCCTGAGCGGATAGTCCTTCATTCGAGACTTAAAGGATTGCTCGTGCTGAAACGCGAGCACAGTCGTCGGCACGAGCACTGCGACTTGCTTGCCATCGCTGACCGCGCGAAACGCAGCGCGGATCGCGACTTCGGTCTTTCCGTAGCCTACGTCACCGCAGACGAGGCGATCCATGACTTTGCCTGATTCCATGTCGGAAAGAACGTCGTCAATTGCCTTGAGCTGGTCGGGCGTCTCGTCAAATGTAAAGCTAGCCTCAAACTCACGGAAAAGGGCATCTCTTGGAGAAAAACGAACGCCCGGTTGGATCTTGCGCTTGGCGTAGAGCTGAATGAGGTCGACAGCAAGCTTTTTGACCGCCTCGCGGACCTTGTCCTTCGCTTTCGCGAACTGGGCAGTGCCTAGTTTGTCTAGTGCGACGCTTTCGCCCGCACCGACGTACTTCTGGATGACGTTGAGGCGATAGACGGGGAGGTAGAGCTTGTCTTTGTTGGCATACTCAAGCAGTAAAAAGTCGCTCGGTGCGCCGCTGAGGTCCAATCGAGAAATTCCCTGGTAGCGGCCGATTCCGTGGTCGACGTGTACGACGGCATCGCCGACAGCCAGATCTGACAACGCTTGCAAGCCCGACCAGTTCTTAGCGGAGGATCCACTCTCCGCTTTTGATTGGCGGCGTTGTTTGCGCGCACGTGTGCCGAGGATCTCCCCTTCAGTGACGACGACCAAACCTTCAGCGGGCCACCGAAACCCTTGAGAAATGGAACCGATTGCGAGTGAGATGACAGAGGGCTTAAGGACTGGCTCAAGGTGGCAAACGAAGCGGCGTTCTTCGAGTAGGAAGCGGAGACGCTCCACCTGGCTTTGTGTAGAGGCCAATATGAGAACCTTAAATCCCTGCCTGAGCCAAAGCTGAAGCTTGGGCTCAAACTCGCCCAGGGCGTGCGTAGAGCCAGCGGCTAAATCCGAGTTCGAACGTACAAAGACCTTATGCCGGTTCGAGGTCGTCTCTATCGCGGGGTCGGGTGCCTTGCTCTCTTCTTGGCCCACATCACTGACGTCGGCCATTTCGAGGCGATCTAACAAGAGTCGCGTCTGTGCGCGGACACCTTGCTCCAACGAAGGAGTCCAATTGAAGAGTTGCTCGACTTGAGGTGCGATTACGCGGGACTCGAGTGCGTCAGAGGCAATGCGCTTCTGAGATTCTAGAAATTCATCCCAGCTTTGCTGGCAGCTCAGCTCATCTACCCAAGCCACCGCAGTATCGGGCGAGATATAGTCCCAAAGTCGAGCAGCGTCTGCGTAAGCGAAGGGGGCCCAAGCATCGCTATGATCTGGATAATTGCCCGCTTGCACGGATGCTAAGATGGGGTCTCGAGCTGTGCGAGGCATGCCGAGGTCATCTGCTTGCGCTTTGACTTTTTCTCTAACGGACGGCGTAGTGTAGCGATTGATCAGAACTTCTCGCGCAGGAGGAAGGGTGAGTTCTGTGATTTCTCCCTCACTTGCGCGCTGCGAGGCAGAGTCAAACTCTCGAATTCGTTCAATGACGTCTCCAAAAAGTTCAATGCGCAACGGCTGCATTCGATGAGGGGGAAAAACATCAACGATGTCGCCCCGCGCCGCAAAAGTTCCTGGGTCTTCTACTGTATCTACACGGAGATAGCCTGACTCGAGCAAACGAGAGAGCAGAGCCTCGCGTGTTGTCACGCTCTCTTCTTTTTTCAGCGAGAGGGAGTGTTGCTCAAAAAGCGCAGGCGAGAGCGTGGCCTGACAAGAGGCGGCAATTGTGGTGACGAGAATTTTGGGGGCAACTCCAGCGTCTTTCGACAAAAGGTCGCCCAATACTGCGACTCGCGCGAGCCGAGCGCGAAGCGAGGGAGCAACTGGGCTGTAAGGAGACTGCTCCCAAGTCGGAAAGTGACAAATCTTGAGAGGATGGCAATCAATAAGCGCACTCAGCGTTTCGAGATCAGAAGCGAAGTCACTCGCGATATCGTCGTTGGGACAGATGACGACGACGAGGCCCGGATGTTCGTATGCAAAGCGCGCAACAAGGAGCGCTTGGGTTGCCTGCGTTGCACCATGAACGTGAATGGGCTCGCCCAACTCGCATGCACTACGAACGATAAGGGCGGCCTTGCTTGAAACCATGAAGGCGTCTCCTTCATGCGGAACTCTACTTACCTTGACACGAATTTTCAACTTCAGTAGTCTTTTCGCGAGGATGAAATAGAGGCGGATGCCAAGTGGTTGGGATGTCTATTATGTCGTATTCTTATCAGCTTTTCTGGGGCTTGGGATCCCAAGCGCCCTTGCGTCGATCTCATTTCTTATTTCTCCAAAAGTCACAGCTCGCAAGAAGCGAGGAGCGCTTGACTCGAACACGGTGCTCACCGATGCGACTCAGGTGAATCTCTCGGTGCTCGGCAACAAAGTGAACGCGCGGTTTTTTCTGGCGACTAATGCAGCACTTTTACTGATCACTTTGGTTCTTGTGCTGGTTCCTTGTGTTGGATTGCTCCAACCGGGCGGAGATCACGAAGAGCTCTTGAGAGGATGGGTAGCAATCATCACGATCGCTGGATTCGCTGGACTGGGACTTCTTTATTCGGCACGCAAGGCCGACTTGAGCTGGCTCAAAACTCATAGGGACGATTCGAGTGACTGATACCCCCCCCTTCTTAGCCTCAACGCTGGGTCGCGTTCTCGAGTGGGCGCGGTCTTCATCTCTTTGGTATCTATCAACCGGAGGAAGCTGCTGTGCAGACGAAGTCCTCAATTCAATGGGATGCCGCTATGATCTCGAACGCTTTGGATGTCTTCCTCAAGTCGACCCGAGGCAGGCGGATCTATTAATTGTGAGCGGCATGGTTTCTTACAAGGCGGCTGCGCAACTTAAGCAGACTTATGAGCAGATGCTTTCACCTAAGTATGTGTTGGCGCTGGGCTCATGTGCGAACTGCGGGGGGCCGTTTGCTCCCGAGTTCAGCTACTCGGTAGTGCCAGGGGTGGATCAGATTCTGCCAGTGGATGTGTATGTACCGGGCTGCCCGCCGAGACCCGAAGCCATCATGAACGGGCTGATCGCCCTACAGGAAAAAATCAGTGGACACGGGCGAAATACTATCAAAACTTAAAACAGCTGTTCCTGGAAGCGTTCTCGAGAAGAGGAGATTTGGGCGATCCGCCCATCTTTCTATTTGGGTAGAAGGGAAATCTCTCGCAAAAGTCGCGGCCTATCTCAAAGCTGAGCCGGCCTTTGAACTCGATTGGCTGGAGAATCTCTCCGCCATCCAGCTCGCTGGGGCGATCGTACTCACCTATTTTGTGCGTTCTTCTACTAAGGATGTGTCGCTGATTCTTCGCGCATCGGTGATGCCTTCATCCGATTCTAAAGAAGTGGACTTGCCGTCGGTCGCAGGGGTTTGGAAAATGGTCGAACCTCAGGAAACAGAGATCCAAGAGCTTTTTGGGGTGCGATTTAAAAATGCACAGGGAGAGGCTGTGTATGTGCCGCCTCTGCGGCTTCCCAAAGGATGGACGGGCTTTCCTCTTCGCAAAAGCTACGTGTTTCCGACTGAGTTCGTTGGGATCGCGCACACGACCCGCTCCCGGGGACCGGCGGGCAACGCATGAACGAGTGTCTCAAGACCGACACCATGCTTTGGGAAATCGGCCCTTACCACGGCGCTTTGCCAGGACCCATGAAGCTGCGGCTTCGCCTCGATGGCGAAGTCATCATCAAAGGCGAGGTTGAGACGGGGTATTTGCATCGAGGTCTTGAAAAAGCGCTAGAGCTGCATCTTTGGCAGACTTCCTGCTTCTACGCGGATCATCTCGATCCTGAAGGCGCAGCCTGGGGCGAGCTCGCTCTTTGCTTGGCAGTAGAAGAAATCTCAGAGATCGAAGTGCCGGCGCGTGCGCAGGCGATTCGCGTGATCCTGTGCGAGCTGACACGGATTTCGTCTCATATGGGCTTTGTGGTTCGCATGGCGCGTTCCGTTGGGGCCGAGACGATTCTTCACTATGTATTGAGAGACCGCGAGCGGGTGCTAGATCTTTTCGAGCTACTTACTGGCGCACGTTACTCGGTCAACTTTTTGAGATACGGTGGAGTCAAGGCCGACGTAACCGAGGGATTCATCGAGCGCGTGCTCGAAACCTGTGATCTCGTTCAGGTACGGCTCAAAGAGTACAACGACCTGTTTACTTTTAATCACGCTTTTTTGAAGAGAACTCAAGACATTGGCGTGATCAGCCCCGCTCTTGCGCTTAAGTATGGCGTGACGGGGCCCGCGGCTCGTGCTTCAGGCATAGCGGCGGATGTTCGAAAGACCCACCCCTATTCAGGCTACGATAAGCGCGACTTTGTAGCCCCCACAGAAAAAGGCGTTGGTGGAGCCCACGCCCGATTCTTAGTGCATCTCCGGGAGATTGCCGAGAGCGTAAGTATTTTACGGCAAACATCTGAACAGGTGCCAGAGGGTGATTTTACAATTGGCCGCATTGATAAAGAATTCGCCGTACCCGCCGGCGAGGGCTATGCGCGAATAGAAAGCGCGCGCGGGCTACTTGGCTGTCATGTCGTTGCGGACGGCACAATCAAGCCGTCAAGAGTTCAGTTTAGGACGCCGTCATCCACACACATTCAGCTTCTGTCAGAGCTGCTCACAGGAATTAGGATCGAGGATCTGCCCGTGCTCTTAGCGAGCCTGGATCTCAGCATTGCGGAGGCGGATCGATGAACTCCATAGGTTTGGGCGACGCAAACTGGACTCAGCTCTGGCAATCGAGCTTAGGTCTGCCAGAGGATACCCCGCAGTGGTTGATCGCGGCGGTGGGCCTGCTCTTTATTTACATGGTAGTGATTATCCCGGCGGGAGCGGTTGTTTCGTTTTTAGATCGCAAGCTGGGTGCGGATTTCCAGGCGCGCGTAGGGCCAAACCGGGCAGGCCCTGCTGGAATGTTTCAGCCGCTTGCGGATTTCATGAAGCTGCTTCAAAAGGAAGCGGTCGAGGATTGGACTTGGCGAGAGGCCTTCTGGCTCGCTGTTCACACTATGGCGCTTTACTCGACGGTGGCTGTGTTGCCTCTCGGGTCGCTGGTGTTGTTGGTCGACACGGATTTGAGCGCTTTCCTACCGTTTTGGGCAGCGCTGGTCTTAGCTTTGGGAACCATGCTCTTGGGTTTGAGCCATCGCTCTGTGCCTGGGTTGCTGGGCGGCCTGCGTGTCGCGAGTCAAGCATTATCGGGCGCATTTCCGGCCTTCGTGGCGCTGCTTTGTGCGGGCGTAAGGGCCGGTGGCTTTCGTTGGAGCGTGCTTGCTGGCTCGCAAGGGGCTTGGCCACTGAGTTGGGCGGCGTTTTCGAATCCATTTCAATTTGTCGCATTTATCGTTTTCGTGGTGAGCGGGCTCGTGCTTTTGGGGATTCCCCCCATGGAGGCCGCTCTCTCGACGCCAGATCTTCATGGAGGCGTAGCCTCCCATCTCTATGGGCGGCGGCTTAGTCTATTTAGGTTGGGCCGGTTCTATGGTTTTTTTCTGTGGTCAGTGATCGCGGTGACCTTGTTTCTTGGTGCCTGGGTGCTGCCGTCCTCGATGGTTGGCGCATTGAGGGAGGCCGAGACTTGGAGCTTGCTGCAGTTGATCGAGATGCTCTGGCTGTTGTGCAAGACGCTTGTGCTCATGTTGGTCGTTGTTTGGGTGTCTCGCGCGAATCCGCGCAGCCGCGTTGACCAGATCACGGACTTCTCCTGGAAGGTACTGAGCCCCTTCTCGTTGGCGGCTCTTATCGGAGCTGCTTGTTGGGCCGCATGGAGGGCATACTGATGTTTTCAGTATTCTCAACCATCAGGGCTTACTTGGTCGATGCGTTTTGGGGTGTGAGATCTGTGCTGAGTTCGTGCGTGACTGCGCTTCCCTATCTTTTTAGCGCGGGCGAGTATCGCAAGGAGGTCACCGAACAATATCCAGACCCTATTTCGGCACGAACAGCAGATGATTTACCCCCGCGGTCTCGTGGCTTGCTTCACAACAATATTGAGCGCTGCACTGGCTGCAAAGAGTGCGAGCTGGTTTGCCCGACCCAGTGCATCCGCATTGAAACGGAGCCCGGCGCGGACTCCTCTAAAATCTGGGTGTCTACCTTTGATATCGACTTCTCGAAGTGCGTCTTTTGTGGAACTTGCGTGGAAGTTTGCCAGCCCACCTCTCTGACTCACACCAAGCAGTATGAAGGAGCTGTGTATCAGCTTTCTGGAATGGTTAGTCGGTTTGGTCGTGGAGGGGTGACTCCTGAGCAAAAAGATAAGTGGGCTACGATGAGGCGACTGAGCGAAGAAGGCGAGGACGCAATCCCATGATGGTGTGTTGGGTATTCGCAGGCATCACAGTAGGAGCGGCCGCGAGCGCGACTTTTATGTCGGATGTTCGTCGTGCGGTTTTGGCTCTTTGGGTGGCTGGACTGGGGGTAGGTGCGGTGTACTTAACCCTGGGGGCGGAGTTGCTTGCCGTGGTTCAGTGGATTGTATCTACATTGGTGGCTATTTCATTCGTTTTCTTCTCGGTCATGTTTGGCGACACTAAACATCTGACACTCCCAGAGGCACCCTCATTGAATCCAAAGGCAGTCATGAAGACGCTGTCAGCAGGAGTGGTGGGTGCAGCTTTTGCTGCTATCGTTTGGTTGGGTTCCGGTAATGATGTGACAGTGGTGCCGCAGCCGGCAGAGGGGACAGACCTCGCAGCGATCGGAAAAGCTCTCATCCACGATCATTTGCTCTCGCTTGAGGTGTTGGCGTTGCTCTTGTTTCTTACTTTGGTAGGTGCAGGCGTCATCGCTCGTCCTGACGTGCCCGATGAGACGGAGAATACGCCATGATGATGTTGATTGCGGGCATCGTTGGCGGATTGGGTTTGGTCTGCATGATTTCCAGGCCGACAGTATTGGGGATGTTGATCGGGATCCAGCTTTTGGTTCTGGGCGCAACAATGGCCTTTGTGTTGGCGGGTATCATTTCTGGGGCTAGGATCGAAGGGCACTTGTTTGGGCTGTTCATTGCCTTAAGTGGAGTCGCCCAGCTTGCTGGGGGATATGCGCTGGCTGTCCGTCTCTTTTATCTTCGCAATCGGATTCACTTGGATGAGTTGAGGGCGCTTAAGCGATGACTGACTTTCCAAGCTCACCGATGGTGCTTTTCGCCGGAGTAGCCGCGCTGTTGTTGGCGGCAATGGTGATTTTGAGTTGGGGTAAACGTATTCCTCGCCAAGGGGATTGGCTTGCAGCAACGTGGCTCATCCTTTTATTGGGCGTGATCATTTTTCAATGCATCTTGCTTCAAGAAGACGCGCTGCAGCCGTCCTATTGGAGTGGTGGTTGGATTTGGCCAAAAGATGAGAATGGCGCAATTACCGTAGGCTTGATTCGGGACGTGATGGGCCTTTCGTTCGCAGCGCTTTCTGTGCTTGCGGCCGTGATGGTGCTCATAACTGTTTCTTCCTCTGCTGCCCCTGAAGGTGAAGAGCGTCGCGAAAGGCTTTTTGCTTCGCTTGCCGTATCAACAGCAGGAGGAGTTTTGGCATGGACTGCCCTTACCCCTTGGCTTTCTCTTTTGGGCGTGGGCGTATCGGTGGGCGGTGGATTTTTAGCACTGGGCTCGCGTTGGCACTTATCAAAAGAGGCAGTGCTGGCGGCAAGGTATGGGTGGGAACGTCTCGGCGGATTATCTCTCTCCATGCTGGGTTTGTGCGTATTAGCTGGCCCGCGCCTTTCTCTTGGGTTGGCCGCCGGCGCTGAGTCGTGGGCTACTGTGCCAGGTCATCCGATGTTGGATTATTTAGGAACGGCTTTGCTTTGCATAGGCTGCGCAGCGCAGCTGCAACCTTTCCCTCTTTTGGGTTGGCTTATGGCGGAGTCCGAGACGCCTACACCTGTTCGCATTTTTGCGGCGCAGGTTCTGCCTGCGTGGGGGATCTTTGCGGTCTTCACGCGATTAGAGCCCCAACTTCATGCGATAGGGGTGCTTCCGTTTCTGGGTTGGTTCGCTTTGGCTTCGTGTGTATTGGCTTCGGTGGCAGGGCTTTTTAAAGAGTCTTGGAGACTCACACTGGGTGCCTGGATTTCGGCAGGATTTTCGCTGGCCTTGGCCGCGCTCGCTTTTGCTGGCCCGGTACCAGCTTTATGCCTCGTGGTGAGTGTGGGATTGGGCGGCACGGCCCTCGCCGCATTTGCAACGGCGCTCGAGCAGGGTGGCGCCGCTAGTCAGCCTTATACCCAGCGCGCAAGTTGGGCAAAAGCCGGTTGCGTCGCTGCCGCTTTAGCTGGAACTGGCTTTTTGGGCTTTGTGGGTGCCGAGGGCGGAGTTCGGTGGGTGGGTGCTTTGCTCAGCGAGCCGGGAATGGCGGTAGCGTCTGCGCTTGGGCTTTTTCTCGGAGCGCTTGTGGCGTGGAAGGCAGCGTTTCTGGGTGTTCGCTCTAAGAGCGCGACCCAAGCGGCTTGGGGCGCAATATTGCCTGGGTGGTTGTTGCTGCTCATGGCGTCTGCGTGGATCTGGACGGGGACACTTACTGGTGCTGCGCTGCCAGAACAGCCGGATAAAGTTTTGCCGTCGCTTCTCTTTGCTTTTATCAGTTCTAAAGATGCAGTGGGCTTAGATGAGCTGCTCTTTGCTGCCTCAAGCGGAGTCTATTGGGGCGCTTGGCTGTTGGCGGTGGTGACTTCTTATTGGATGGTAGCTGCAAGGCCTGACCTATGGCCCTCCATCCTCAAATCAACGCCAAAATTCTCTGTTTTTGTCGCTTCTGGCTACGGTATCGACCGCGTTTCGAAAAAAGTGCTGAAGGGGCTCGGAGCTGTCGGGCGCGGAAGCGTCTATTTGGTGGATCGGATGGCGTGGGGACAATGGGTTCCGCTATTCACCGGCACTTTTGTTCGCAAAGGCTCTCGCACGGTAGCTACCGCAGATGCGACGCTGTCATGGGTTATCGGCGGCTCTCCACGTCGTTGGGTCGAGTGGCTCGCGAAGCTTTTGCAGATGATTCAGAATGGTGACGTACAATGGTATCTTTTTTTCGCGGTGGGATCAGGCTTGATGATCTTCGCGCGGTTTATGTTGAAAGGGTAGGGGATATCCATGACTCCACATTTGATTTCATTCATGGTTTTTCTCCCACTTTTTGGGGCTTTGCTTCAGGCCTTTGTGAAGTCGGGGGGCGCTAATCGTTGGGTAGCTCTGTTTTCCAGCTTAGCCTCGAGTTTTTGTGCGGCGGCGCTTGTGATCTCGATGCAAACCCAAACCCCTGAGCTTCAAGCAACCGAAACGCTGCCTTGGGTAGGGTCGTACGCCATCGGGTATGACATGGGCATTGATGGGCTGAACGTTCTTCCTGTCTTGCTTATTGCCATCCTGTTTCCTGTGCTGATTGCCTTTGAGTGGAACCAAAAGATCGGCGTTCGCGGAATGCATGGTCTGCTTTTGGTTCTTCAATCCGCTTTTGTTGGAACCGTTTGCGCACAGGATCTGTTTTTGACGTTCTTTTTCTGGGGACTAAGTGCGCTGCCATTCTATTTTTTGATCGGCATTTGGGGTGGAGAGAAGCGCGAGAGCGCAGCGTTTAGGTCGATTGTTTCCGCCTCGTTGGGCAATGCGCTCCTGTTTGCGGCGCTGATTCTAATCTACTACTCGGTTGATCCCCACAGCTTCTCGATCCGGGAGCTTTCTGGAGGCAAGCTTGCTGGCAAGACCTTTGAGTTGGTGGGATACTCAATTCCTGTTTCGGCAGCCGCGTTTGGATTGACTTGCATGGGATTGGCTTTGCGCGCACCGATTTGGCCACTTCATGGGTGGTTCACTCATGTTGCGGAGGAAGCGCCGTTCTCGGTTTTCGTTGCTCTTTCTGCGGTGTCGGTGCCAGTGGCAACTTATCTGTTTATCCGGCTTTGCTATTCGCTTTTTCCAGACACATTACTTGATGCGGCGCAGTTCATAGTCGCGGCGGGGGCTGTGAATTTAGTATTGGGCTGTCTCTGCGCGCTTGCACAAAAAGAGCTGAGGCTCCTGATCGCGTTTATCTGCCTGAGCGAGCTGGGGTTTAACTTGATTGGAATTGGGTCTCTCAGTTCAGCCGGGATCGTGGGCGCAGTCTATCAGCAGCTTTCATTGGGTCTCGCGCTTGCGGGATTTGGTCTTTTTGCTGGTCTTGTGACGGAGCGGTTGGGTCACTCTCAGTTTATTTTTGATGGTGGGGAGCGGCCTATTGGTGGCATCGCTCTCAAAGCTCCTTCGGTTGCCCTTGTTGCTGGTGTGGTTGTAGCGTCTTTATTGGGTTTCCCTGGGTCTGGAGGATTTGTCGGACACTCCTTGTTAGTGTTGGGTAGCTACTCAGTTCATCCATTTACTGTGGTTCTAACAGGCGGAACCTTGCTCTTGGCCACTTACTATTTGTTTACGATGTATCGTTGCGTGTTTTTGGGGTCTGACGGGCAGGCGACTCGCGACTTTCCGGATCTGAGCCTGCGAGAGCGGGCCTATCTGCTGCCTTTGGTGGCCGGGCTCTTGATTTTTGGTCTATATCCCAAGCCGTTGCTTGAGCTGGTCAGGCCGACGGTCCTTACTCTTCTCTCGACGGTGAAATGAGATGCATGATTTTGCTCTGATCCTGCCCGAAGCCATCATCACCCTGACATTGGCTTTCGTTATCGCGGCGGAGATCACCTACCACGGCGAAAGGGTTAGGTTGGTCGCAGCTACGGCGTTGCTGGGGTTGTTTGCAGCATTTACTCAGACGATCATCACTTACCAGTATGGGGCGACGGAGATATTTGGACGCACGTTGGCAATCGATGGGCTTTCGCTTTTCTTTAAGCTGCTCTTTATTACTCAGGCGGCCCTAGCTGTTTTTGCCTCCATCCAAACGCGCGAAATCACTCGAGGCCGTAAAACAGAGTATGTCGCGCTCATCTTGGCTTCGACACTTGCCATGTGTTTGGCTGCCTCGGCCTCCGAGATTTTGCTCGCGTTCTTGACGCTTCAATCGATCAATGTGCTCGCTTTCTTCCTTGCGGGATATGGCAAGAGGAGTGTCCTCAGTACCGAAGCGGCCGTGAAGTACATGGCCTTTGGCGGGTTGGCGGCTGCGCTTTTCCTGTATGGGCTCGCGATCCTTTTTTCTTTTACTCACGCTTTCAATATTTACGAGATCCACCAGGCGTTGGTTGCCACGCCGCTTTCCTACAATTCGATGTTGGTCGTCTTTACTTTAATCTTTATGGCGCTCAGCTTTCAGTTTGGCGCTTTTCCGATGCATTTTTGGACACCCGACGTTCTTGAGGGCGCCCCAACCCCGGCAGCGGCCTTTCTATCTTTTGGAGGTCGTGCTGCAGGCTTCGCAGTCGCCTTACGTTTTGTTATCGTCATGTTCGCCCAACCCTCTCAGGCTAATTTTGGTCCCGCGGAGCCTGGGCAATGGCAAGTCCTGGGAGCCTTAGATTGGACCAACATCGTGGCACTCGTTTCGGGTACGACGATGCTTGTAGGTTCACTTTTGGCGACGCAGCAAAAGGCAGCCAAGAGAATGGTGGGTTGCTTGGTCATCGCGGAGTCGGGCTTCCTCCTTCTAGGTCTTCTTGTCCTCGACCAAGTTGGAGTTGCTGCATTGCTTTACAATTTGGTGGTCGAGCTCTTTGCTTTGATGGGCGCCTATTATGTCATCGCGTTTATCTTTGATGAGATTCATTCAGATCAGCTGACCGATATGAAAGGGATGCTTCAGCGCGCTGTCCCAGAGTGCATCTGCCTTGTTCTTTTCTTACTTTGCTTGGTCGGACTTCCTCCAATGCCCGGATTTGTCGGCAAGTTTGCGTTGGTAGGCGCTGTCGTACGCCATCATTGGATTGTACTAGGTATCATTGCGATCATGGCAATGACGCTCTCAACTGTGGCGATCGCGAGGCTTGCGTACCATTTGGTCGGTGATTATCGAATGCCGGCCGCTGCGCCGGTAGTTCCTAATTTTCAGCGAAACGCCTTTCTAGCCGTGCTTGTTGTGCCGATGGTACTCGTCGGCGTGTTCGCCGAATTCGTTCTGGACTGGGCAGGTAAATCGCTAGGCTTTATTTTGTGGTAGCAGCGGATTGCACGTAACGTTATAAAGTTGAGCATGGGATACATTCCTGTTTTGATCCTCATGTTCGTGGGCATGACCCTGGGCGGCGTGATCCTTGCCGTGTCCTATCTTTTGGGTCCAAAGCTTCCTAACCGGCGTAAAGATATGCCGTTCGAGTGCGGAGTTCCTTCTGTAGGGGATGCTCGGCATCGAATCTCGGTGCGATTTTATTTGGTCGCGATTCTTTTCCTGCTCTTCGACGTCGAGGCGATTTTCTTTTTTCCATGGGCGGTTGTGTACAAGAAGTATCTGAGCATTAACTCGTTCATATTGATGGAGATGGCCTTTTTCGTGGCGATCTTACTGGTTGGTTATTACTACGTTCTGCGCAAGGGCGCGCTCGAGTGGGAGTGAGGCGTTATGAGTAAAGACGGTTCGGCGGGGTTCTTTACAACCCGCCTTGAAGATTTAGTGAGCTGGGGTCGCAAGAACTCGATGTGGCCGCTCCCTTATGGAACGAGCTGCTGTGGGATCGAGATGATGGCCACACTCTGTTCTGACTACGACATGGCTCGGTTTGGTGCAGAGGCCGTGCGGTTTTCTCCCCGGCAGGCCGATTTATTGATTGTCGCTGGCATCATCAACCTCAAGATGGCGCCAGTGCTTAGGACGGTTTACGATCAGATGTCGGATCCTAAGTGGGTGATGTCGTTTGGTGCGTGCGCTTCTTCCGGCGGAATTTTTAATGTTTATAGTGTTTTGCAAGGGATCGATACGATGATTCCTGTCGATGTTTACATCCCTGGATGCCCCCCGGCTCCGGAGGGAGTGATTCATGGACTTATGAGGCTTCAGGAAAAGATCGCTCAAGGAGATACTCACTCCCAGCGCAGAATCGCAGCGTCGCGCGGAATCCAGCCGGCATCTGTGCAATCGACAGCAGCGGGAAGCGCATAGTCGCGAAAGGCGGGGATAATGGACGTCAGGACTCCGATTCCACATAATGGCGGTGATTGGCTAGCCAAGTTTGGTGAGCATTGGAAAGCTCAGGTCGCTGCAGTCAAAGATAAGTTTGGCGACGCGATAGAAGAAGTGCGGATGCCCGGGGATTACCCCACGGATGTACCGATTCTCTACATCAAGAAGAGCTCGGTGGTGCCGCTTCTGCAATTTCTCAAGACGGACGTCACATGCGACTACGCTTTTTTGTCCGATATCACTGCAACGGATGAAGAAGTCGAGCCGCGGTTTGAAATCGTCTACAACCTGTTTTCTCAATCCAAGAAATGCAGAATACGAGTCAAGACGCGGGTTCGGGAAAATGAAGATGTTCCCACCGCGATCAGCGTCTGGCCAGGAGCCAATTGGGCCGAGCGAGAGATTTGGGACATGTTTGGCGTGAAGTTCTCCGGGCATCCAGATCTCCGGCGCATATTGATGGACGAACGCTGGCAGGGACATCCATTGCGAAAGGACTATCCTCTTCGAGGCTATCAGATATTTACGGAACCGATGGAGGCGAATCAGCAGCTTCTCCAGGACTGAAAATCGCATCGGGCAAGGAAAACAACATGGCAAACTCAAAAACCGACGCTGCTTTCGAAAGAGCCAAATTCGACATAGCAAGCAACAAATCGATCGAGCATGACCCGGATGATCTATGGGATGATTCGCGCGTCGTCGTCAACATTGGACCCACTCATCCAGCGATGCATGGCGCTCTCCGGATGGTTGCGAAGCTTAACGGTGAAACGATTGAGAAGTCTTATTGCGAGTTTGGGTACACCCATCGCGCCAAGGAAAAGCTCGGCGAAAATCGTACCTATCACAACTTCATCGTCTACACGGACCGCCTGAATTATTGTTCGGCGCTACTGAACAACACGGTTTATGCGATGTCCGTCGAAAAGCTGATGGGCGTCGAAGTGCCGGATCGCTGCATTTGGATACGGATGATGTGTTGTGAGATCGCGCGCGTGATTGATCACCTGATCTGCGTGGGGATCAATGCTGTCGATTTAGGCGCGTTCTCCTTCTTCTTGTACGGATTCCACCAGCGCGAAGAGGCCTATACCCTGATTGAGAAACTCTGTGGCGCTCGCCTCACGACATCTTACGCTCGCGTAGGCGGGTTGATGGCTGACGCTCCCGAGGGGTGGGAACAGGAAGTCAAAGCCTGGGTTAAAAAAACCCGCGATGTGATCGACGAGATGGATCGTCTCCTCACCAACAACAAAATTTGGAAGCAACGAACTGTTGGTGTCGGCGTATTCAATAAAGAACAGTGCATGCAATACAGCTACTCTGGCCCCAATGCTCGCGCGGCCGGGATCGACATCGATCTACGACGTGATCAGCCGGTCATGTACTATAAAGACGTCGAGTTTGACGTGCCGGTTGCTCAAAATGGCGATGTCTTTGATCGCTACATGGTGCGGTTAGCTGAGATTAGGCAGTCGCTCAATATCTTGAATCAATGCGCCGATCGCATCAAGAAGGGTCCAATCTGGGCAGAAGATAAGCGTGTGAGGATTCCCGACAAGGATGTTGTTTTCAACACCATGGAAGGAATGATCCATCACTTCAAGTTCTTCATGACAGGCTTTGATGTGCCGGAAGGCGAAGCCTACACTCAGTTTGAAGGGGCTAATGGGGAAGTGGGATTTTATATCGTGAGCAAGGGTTCACCCCGTGCCCATCGTATGCGCATCCGGGGACCAAGTGTTTGGCACTATCAGGCGCTCACGCCGATGGTAGAGGGGCAAAAGATTGCCGACATGGTGGCAGCGCTGGGTAGTATCAACGTGATCGCAGGGGAGTTGGATCGGTAACAGTACGTGCCGCAGAAAGCGAAGAGGGTGCCGGGCACCTTTTTGAAGTGCGAAGCGTCAAGTAACCAGAAACATATTAGAAATTATGGCGAATAAACTTCTCTCAAAAAAATTCTACGATGCAATGGATAGGCTGGTGCCGCGTTACCCGAGCCGAGTGGCGCTGCTCTTGCCTGCCCTCCATCAAGCGCAAGAAGAGACAGGCTGGTTGCCGCCCGAGATCCTTGAAGAGATTGGCGCGTACATTGGCATCCACCCTGCGCAGGTTCGCGAGGTGGCGAGCTTTTACACCATGTACAATCTCAAGCCCGTCGGAAAGCACCACCTCAAGGTGTGCACCAACGTCGCTTGTTGTCTCCGTGGTGCTTATGACCTCGTCGAGCACGTCGAGAAAAAATACGGCATCAAATGTGGCGAGACCACGCGCGACAAGAAGTTCACGCTTATGGAAGAAGAGTGCTTAGGCGCCTGTGGGACTGCGCCAGCCATGATGCTCAACGACGATTATCACGAAAACTTGGACGTTCAGAAGCTCGACAAACTTCTCGATTCGTTGGGATGAGGCGATTATGAGCGAAACTCTCTATATTCAGCATTTTAATAACGAAGCCCGCCCGCTCTCCTACTATCTCAGCAAAATGAATGGCTATGCGGCCATGAAAAAAGCCTTTGGGATGAAACAGGATGACATCATCAATGAGGTGAAGAAATCCAATCTTCGCGGTCGGGGCGGCGCAGGTTTTCCCACAGGCATGAAGTGGGGCTTCATCCCTAAAGAATCTAAAAAACCCAAATACGTAGTTTGCAACGCTGACGAGTCCGAGCCTGGCACCTTCAAAGACCGCGATCTCATGCGCTATACGCCGCATTGTCTGATCGAAGGCATGGTCATTGCGGGTTACGCTATCGGCTCGCACACGGGCTACATCTACATTCGTGGCGAATACACACGCGAGGCGAAGCTGCTCAATGCCGCTATCGATGAAGCCTACGACAAGGGTTATCTCGGCAAGAATATCCAGGGCTCAGGCTTTGACTTCGACCTGACGGTGCACCGAGGTGCCGGCGCCTACATCTGTGGTGAAGAAACCGGACTGCTCAACTCTCTTGAGGGCAAGCGCGGAGAACCTCGCGTGAAGCCGCCTTTCCCTGCGCAAGCTGGCGCCTTTGGTGGTCCTACTGTCGTTAACAACGTCGAGACTCTTACTAACATTCCATTCATCATCAATAAGGGCGGTGAATGGTTCGCTAAGATGGGCAAGATCGAGAAATCTGGTGGCACCCGCCTGATCAGCATTTCCGGCCACGTCAAAAAGCCGGGTGTCTACGAGATCGATGCGGGCAGCCACACTGTCCGTCAGCTCATTTACGATGTTGCCGGCGGCATTCTCAATGATCGAAAGCTCAAGGCTGTGATCCCGGGGGGATCGTCAGCGCCTGTGCTCACGGCGGACGAGATCGACGCCATCTACGACATCGAGCCGCTCATGAAGATCGGCACCATGATGGGTTCAGCCGCACTCATGGTTGTGAGCGAAGATTATTGTATGGTCAGGCTCATCGCTCGAATCACAAAATTCTATGCGCACGAGTCATGTGGCCAGTGCACACCTTGCCGTGAAGGGTGTAAATGGATGGAAGACGTTCTCGAGCGCATCGAGCATGGTCATGGTCGTGAGCAAGATCTTAATTTACTCCTCGATATCGCCAACAACATCAACGGACGCACGCTTTGTGCGCTTGGGGATGCGGCGGCTGGACCTGTCACTAGCTTCGTCAAAAAATTTAGGGCCGACTTTGAAGCCCATATTCGAGGTGGAAAATGCCCAAGTGCATGATCGACGGCCGCGAGGTCGAGTTCACTCCTGGTCAAAACTTGATCGAAGTCGCCAAAAAAGCCGGCATCGACATCCCGTTCTTTTGCTATCACCCTGGGCTCTCGATCGTCGCGCAGTGCCGGATGTGCACGGTCGAGATCGAGAAGATGCCGAAACTCCAGACGGCTTGCTCGACGCCGGCGACTGAAGGGATGGTTGTTAAGACCAAGTCTGAGCGCGCGCTTCAGAATCAAAAGTCGGTGATGGAGTTCTTGCTTATCAATCACCCGCTCGATTGTCCGATCTGCGATAAGTCTGGCGAGTGCGACCTCCAGGATAACTCGTTTGGTTTTGGCGATTCCTATTCTCGTTATACTGAAGAACGTCGCACCTATCTCGATCTCGATATGGGGCCGGTCATCAAGAAGAACATGAATCGTTGCATCCACTGTACGCGATGCATACGCTTCGGCGAAGAAGTCGCGGGCATTCGTGAGATGGTGGCCGTTAAGCGCGGCAACAATACCGAGATCACAACGATCGATGGGCGCCCTCTTGAGACCGACTACGCAGGCAACTATGCTGACGTCTGCCCAACCGGTTCGTTGACTCTCAAGGACTTTAGGTTTCGCAAGCGTGCCTGGTACCTTAAGAAAACTGCGACCATTTGCGAAGGTTGCTCACGCGGCTGCAATATGGAGATTCATCAGGAGTCCAATCGGATCTACCGTTGCCTTCCGCGCGAGAACATGGAGATCAACCAGTATTGGCTCTGCGATGAGGGCCGTTTTAACTACCATTACGTGCACGATGCGAAGCGCGTGACTGATCCAGCTGTCTCCGGAGGCTCTGGGCTAACTCTCTCGGAGTGGGGCTCTGCTGTCGATGCGGCCAAGCGAGCTATCACTGGAGCGCGTGCGATCACTGTGCTCATTGGCTCAGATCTGACTAACGAAGAAGGAAAGCTTATCTTGGACTTCGCTAGGTCGAACTTGCCTGGCGCCCAGCTCTTTCACTTTGGAACGCCTGGCATCAAGGCTGTAGCGGATGACGATGCTGCAGACCGCTTGCTCAAGCGCAAGAGCAAGACAAGCAATTTGCATGGGATCGAAAAGCTCGGTCTCACTGGTTTCGGCCAGCTTCCGCAAGGAACAGATGCAGTGATCGTGTTCCGTGGTGGGCGCGCCCAGATGCCGGACCTAAAGGGCATTCAGGCTGTCGGCGTTGGCGTATTTAGTCAACAGCAAGTCGAGCATTTCGCAGCCGTGCTGCCTGGAGCTTCGTTCGCCGAGAAAGATGGAACAATCGTTAACTTTCAAGGCAAAGAGCAACGGCTTCGTCGGGCGATCCTGCCTCCGGGCCAATGCAAAGCCGTGAGCGAGATCCTCATGATGTGGGTGAATCGCAAGCAAACTCAAACCGCTGGGGCCGCGATGGCCGCCAATCCCTGAGGGCAAGACCCATGGATACGACCTGGTTCTACGATCATTTCGATTCTGTAACGATGGTGATCAAGACCGCCGTGATGTTCGCCCTTGTTTTTCAGGTTGCTCCACTCATGGCTTGGGTCGAGCGCCGGGGCTCGGCACTCATGCAGAACCGTCTCGGACCCAACCGAGTAGGTCCGCTGGGATTGTTTCAGTCGCTCGCAGACGGTGTGAAGTTCTTATTCAAGGAAGACATCGTCCCGGCGCATGTCACCAAGTTTTACTATTTGCTCGCCCCAGTCGTTTCGCTCGTGCCTTCGCTGATGACGTTTGCCGTGATTCCTTATGCAAGCGAAGTCATGATCAATGGACACTTGCTCAAGTTCCAGGTTGCCGACCTGAATGTCGGACTCCTCTATGTTTTCTCGATCGCGTCGCTCGGCGTTTACGGCATTATCATGGGCGGTTGGGCTTCTAACAACAAGTATGCCCTGCTCGGAAGCCTGCGAAGCTCCTCCCAAATGATCAGTTACGAGTTGTCGATGGGCCTCTCCGTGATCGGCATCATCATGACTTTTTCGACCGTTCATTTAGGCGAGATCTCCGCGATGCAGGGTGAGACGCTGTTCACGGTCGCTGGCCTTGCCATCCCTAAATGGGGGATTTTCATCCAGCCGGTGGGCTTTTTGATATTCATGACGGCCGCCTTCGCTGAAACCAACCGTTTGCCGTTTGACTTGCCAGAAGGCGAGTCCGAGATCGTTGCTGGTTACCACCTTGAGTACGGGTCGATGAAGTTCGCCACCCTTATGATGGCTGAGTACATCAACATGGCCACTGCCTGTGGTCTTTTTGTGTCACTCTACTTTGGCGGATGGCATGGTCTGGGTTGGTTGCACCAACTCATTGTTCAATACGCAGAGATCACTGGCGGCTATTCCGAAGCGATTCGCGTGATACTAGAGATGGCATCCTTCTTTTTGAAGCTCGTCTTCTTTATGTGGTTCTTTGTTTGGGTTCGCTGGACTTTGCCGCGGTTTCGTTATGACCAGCTCATGGACCTGGGTTGGAAAGTGATGTTGCCCCTATCGCTCGTTAACATCTTCGTGACCGGAGTCCTGATCTACTTCCAAGCTTTCTAAGGGCTACCTGAGGAATAATACGATGTTAGTTAAAAAGAAAAACAGCCTCTTGTCGGAAATTTACTTCTGGGACATCGCCAAGGGCCTAGGCATCACGATGCGCAACATGCTCTTCGCGCCAAAGGTGACCATCCAGTATCCCGAGGAGCGGCGCCAGTACTCACCGCGGTTTCGTGGGATGCATTACATAAAAGCCACAAATGGCGTCGAAAACTGCACGGCATGTATGCTTTGTCCCACGGTTTGCCCCGCTGAGTGTATCCACATCGAAGCAGGTGAGCGTCCCGATAAGGAAAAGTACCCTGTGAAATTTGAAATTGATCTCTTGCGCTGCTGTTTCTGCGGCATGTGCGAAGAGGCCTGCCCTAAAGACGCGATCAAGTTGAGTACCATCTATGAAATGAGCACGGATTCCCGCGATGTTTGGGATAAGGCCTACTTGCTCGAGCAAAGGGGGAATAAATAATGTTGGATATACAGCCCCTCTTTTTCTACGCTTTCGCCTCGTTGGCGATCGCCTGCTCGCTCCTTGTGATCCTCAAGAAAAACCCCGTGGCCAGTGCGTTTAGTTTGGTGGTTGTGTTCTTCTCTTTTGCCGGGATCTATGCGCTCCTGGATGCACACTTGATTGCTGCTCTCCAAGTTTTAGTCTACGCGGGCGCCATCATGGTGCTCTTCATCTTTGTCATCATGCTTCTCAATGCGGATGTCCCTTCGTTCGATCTTGCTCGTTCGCACGTAGGCATTAGATCCGCTGCGGGGGCACTCTGTCTGACGCTCTTTGTTGCCTTTGTTTGGGCATTTAAGCACAGCGAACCTCTTGCTCCGGTTGCGACGTTTACACCGGAGAGGATCGAGGCTGCCGGAGGAAACACTCGGGTTCTCTCTGAGTTGTTGTTTTCCGAGTACATACTTCCCTTCGAGCTCACCTCGGTCCTGCTGCTAGCTGCGATCGTAGGTGCGGTGGCAATCGCCAAGCGCAAGCTCGATACCCCCAAAGGAGCCAACTAAGATGACTCAAGTCGAGCCCTGGGTTGTTTTATCTTTTTGCGCTGCAATCTTCTTCATTGGATTTACCGGTGTTCTAATCCGGCGCAACATCTTGGTTATTCTCATGAGCATTGAGCTCATGTTGAATGCCGTGAACTTGACTTTCGTGACCTTCTCCAAAGAGCTTCATCATATGGGCGGTCAGATGTCGGTGTTTTTCATTATCACTGTAGCCGCCGCTGAAAGCGCTGTCGGCCTGGGTCTTGTTATCGCCATGTTCCGCACGTTGCGAAGCGTGGATACGGACCAAATTCAGTTACTTAGGGAGTGAACGTAATGATCGCCCTCATCCCGCTGTTTCCGCTCGTAGGGTTTCTCATCAATGGCTCCTGGTATGCGTTTGGACAGGCGCCGAAAGGTCGCACAAAAGCGAGCGCGGGGATCACGGGAGGCATCGCGACGCTCGCGATTCTATCCTCCTTTGTCGTGTCGCTCATGCTGTTTCTGCAGCTTTACGGGATGCCCGGCGAGCATCGTGTGATTGAGCAAACGCTTTTTCCGTGGATCACCGTTGGTAAGTTCAATCTCGACATGGCTTTTAGGTTGGACTCTCTCAACACCTTATTCACTCTCGTGATCACAGGTGTTGGTACCTTGATCCACCTCTACTCAGTCGGGTACATGAGCCACGACGCGACTCCGGGTAAGTTCTTCGCTTACCTTAATCTTTTCTGTTTCGCGATGTTGATGCTGGTGCTGGGCGCGTCTCTTCCGATCCTTTTCTTGGGTTGGGAAGGGGTCGGTCTCTGCAGCTATCTGCTGATTGGTTATTGGTACACCGACATGGAGAAAGCTAAGGCCGGCAAGAAGGCCTTTATCGTGAACCGCGTCGGTGACTTCGGCTTTCTGCTCGGCATGTTCATGATCTTCAACCATTTTGGGACGCTCGATTTTTCGGCCCTCCAGCAAGTTGCCGGTCACGCGGACGAAGCTCTTCTCACCACGATCTGCCTTCTGCTCTTTGTGGGCTGCATGGGCAAGTCGGCGCAGATCCCTCTCTACGTTTGGTTGCCAGATGCTATGGCAGGCCCGACTCCCGTCTCCGCGCTCATTCATGCGGCGACTATGGTGACCTCTGGCATCTACATGGTGTCGAGGCTCAACTACATGTATAGTCATGCGCCAAATGCGCTGCATGTTATGGCGGCCGTCGGTGTCTTCACGGCTTTCTTCGCTGCGACAATCGCCATTACCCAGCGGGACATCAAAAAGGTTCTCGCTTATTCAACTGTTTCACAACTCGGCTACATGTTCTTGGGCTGCGGAGTGGGTGCCTACACGGCCGGCGTGTTTCACGTCATCACGCACGCATTCTTTAAGGCCTTGCTCTTCCTGGGAGCGGGCAGCGTGATCCACGGAATGCACGAGGAGCAGGACATCATGAAGATGGGTGGGCTCAAGAAGTACATGCCTGTGACATTCGCGACGTTCGCGCTCGGTTGGCTTGCGATCTGTGGCATCCCGCCGTTTTCTGGGTTTTTCTCCAAAGATGAGATTCTTTGGTTAGCGTTTAGCTCTTCCCATGGGCACGTGGTGCTCTGGCTCCTCGGCGCGCTGACTGCGGTCATGACAGCGTTCTATATGACCCGCCTCTTTGTTTTGACGTTCTTAGGAAAGCCACGCTTTACACCAGCGGCCCATGATCATGGTCATGGACAGGGTGGAAACAATGACCATGGACACGGAAGTCATGGTCACGACAAAAAGCACGGATCTAAGACTGTTGCCGTGCACGAGTCTCCTGCGGTGATGACTATCCCTCTCTGCGTGTTGGCCCTACTGAGTGCCGTGGGCGGTTTTATAGGTATCCCACATATGAGTTGGCTTGAGCACTGGCTTGAACCTGTGATTCCTGCCCATGCCGCTCCAGCGATCAGCGGCAACATGGAGTGGATCCTGATGGGCCTCAGCGTCGCGGGAGCCGTAGCTGGCATCACCGTGGGACTTTCGCTTTATAAAGACCTCGCCAAGCCAGAAGCCATCAAGAAAAAGTGGGCTTGGCTGCATGATCTATTGGATCACAAGTGGTACGTCGACGAGATCTACGAAGCGACTATTGTAAAACCGATTCAGGCGCTCTCCAATGCGCTTTGGAAAGGCTTGGACGTCGCAATTATTGATCGCTTCATTGTCGGTTTAGGTCGCGTATCAGAGAAGACAGGCGAAACCGTCAAGGTATTGCAGACGGGGTCGATTCAAATTTATGCGCTTATGCTCCTCATTGGGATCGTAGCGACGGTGGGGTACCTGATCTATGGAATGGCTTGATTCTCATCTGCTTACTTGTGTTGTCTTTCTACCTCTGATTTTGGCGCTGATCGGGCTGCTTTTGCCTGCAGACACAGAAGGAGGCAAGAAAGCGCTAAAGGCCTGGACCTTACTAGGTACTCTTGTCACCTTTGGGTTCTCGACGATCCTTTATTTTCAGTTCAACGCAGCTGGTGCGGAGTTTCAGTTTACCGAGACGATCCCTTGGTTGCCCGAGCTCGGCATTTCCTACAATCTTGGGATGGATGGCATTAGCCTGTGGTTGATTCTGCTGACAACTTTTTTGATGCCTATCGCGGTTCTGGGATCTTTCACAGCGGTTGAGACCAGGCTTCGCGAGTATTACTTCCTGTTGCTTTCGCTCGAGACGGGAATGCTCGGTGCTTTCGTGTCTTTGGATATCTTCCTGTTCTACGTGTTCTGGGAAGCCATGCTCATCCCCATGTACTTCTTGATTGGCATCTGGGGGGGCAAGGATCGCGTGTATGCCGCGATGAAGTTCTTTCTATTCACGCTCGTCGGTTCGCTCCTCATGCTGGTTGCCATTTTTTATCTGTCGTACCAGCACAAGCTTCAGTTTGGCACTTACTCTACCTTTGCGTTGGATCTCTACAAGGTGCAGACTCTCGGAGGAGGGTTCTTCTCTCCGCAGAACTTGATGTTCTTGGCGTTTGCCCTGGCATTTGCGATCAAGGTCCCTCTCTTCCCGTTGCACACCTGGTTGCCTGATGCGCACGTGCAGGCCCCGACGGCGGGCAGCGTGATCCTAGCTGCGATCCTCCTGAAGATGGGTGGCTACGGCTTTATGAGGTTTGCGTTTCCTCTCTTCCCTCAGGCGGTCGTGTACTTCCAAGTTCCGTTCATGATCTTGGCTGCGATTGCTATTTGCTACGGAGCCTGGGTGGCCATGGTCCAGCCAGACATCAAGAAGCTCGTCGCCTACTCTTCAGTGAGTCACATGGGCTACGTGATTCTAGGTCTTTTCTCTCTCAACGCCATCGGCGTGACCGGCGCCTACTATCAGATGCTCAATCACGGCATCTCTACAGGAGCGCTGTTCTTGCTGGTCGGCATGATTTACGAACGTCGCCATACGCGCGAGATCTCGGACTTTGGCGGGATCACCAAGGTGATGCCGTTGTTTGCCGTGGCTTTCATGATAGTGACCCTTTCGTCGGTCGCTCTTCCAGGGACTAATGGGTTTGTCGGAGAGTTTTTGATCCTTCTGGGTGCTTGGAAAACAAATCCAGGGCTCACTGCGGTGGCCTCTTTGGGTGTCATTTTTGGCGCGGTCTACATGCTGTGGATGTTCCAGAGAGTGATGTTTGGACCCATCACCCACAAAGAGAACGAAGACCTAAAGGATCTCTCCCCAAGAGAGATGCTCGTCTTGGCTCCCTTGCTCATTGCCGTTTTCGTGATGGGGATTTACCCCAATTTCTTCTTCGATAAACTGCAGCCATCCGTGGAGCGGTTTTTGAGTCGAAGTGGAGCAAGCGTCAGTTCTGCAACTGCGGTTGTAAATGCGGCAAGCCCTTTTCCTAGCCGGGTCGCCTCAACACCCTCTCAAAGGTAGAAGCTAATAATGGAAACTCTTCAAACGATTCGTCCCGAGCTTCTCGCTCTATCGCCAGAGCAATTCACGGCCCTCGGACCCTACCTTTGGGTCTTTGGCGGCACAGTGCTGACGATCCTCGCAAGCGTACTCCGGGTGGTTCAACCCAAGTGGCCGGTGTTCATTTTAACTTTGCTGACGTTGGTGATGGGATTGTGTTCATCGAGCGGATTGCTTGATGGAGCGACGGTAGATTTATTCAACGGGACAATGACCTCGGATATGTATTCTAGTTTTTTTAATATCCTGTTCCTCGCCACTGCGGGGCTTACAGTGCTTGCGAGCTTTCGCTATTTGGACAAAGAGAAGCTTCAGCATCCTGAATACTATGTGCTCGTTCTATTTTCAGCTCTGGGCATGATGCTCATGACCGCGGCTACTGACTTGATCGTGATCTTTATTGCTCTCGAGCTGATGTCTCTATCGATCTATGTTCTCGTTGGTTTTCGCCGAGCGGATCGCAGATCCAATGAAGGTGCGATGAAGTACTTTATCCTGGGATCCGCTGCTTCTGCGGTATTGCTCTATGGATCGGCGCTACTTTACGGGACGACTGGGACTACCCAGATCCAACAGATCGCTGCTTTTGTAAAATCCCAACCCCAGGCGATGTCGCCTGTTTTCATGTTAGGTGTTTGGTTTGTGGTTTTGGGCTTCCTTTTCAAGGTTGCCCTAGTCCCGTTTCATATGTGGATGCCTGATGTCTATGAGGGCGCTCCAGCTCCCGTGACAGGCTTCATGACCACAGGCCTTAAAGCTGCGGCATTTGCTACCTTTTTGCGAGTCTTTCTCTCGCTCGGGTACGGAAGGGGCTTGTCGGCTGTGATCCAAAATCACATACACGACATCCTCTGGGTCTGTGCCGTCCTTACGATGGCGCTGGGCAATGTAGTGGCGCTCACTCAAACCAATCTCAAGCGCATGCTTGCATATTCATCGATTGCGCACTCCGGGTACTTATTGGTTGGATTGCTTGCTGGCCCTCACAGTGAACAAGGATATGCACCTGTGGTCCTGTACCTAGTGGCTTACGCCGCTATGAACTTGGGAGCCTTTGTGGTGTTGACTGTTCTGGCAGCACGCGAAGACTCAGGACTCAATCTCAACGACCTGGCCGGAGTTTCTCGTAGGCATCCCTGGCTCGCGTTTGCGATGGCCGTTTTTCTCTTCTCAATGGCTGGTGTACCGCCTACGGCGGGGTTCGCTGCCAAGTACATGCTCTTCTACTCGGCAATTCAAGCCGGAGAGATTGGCCTCGTTATCATCAGTGTTCTTTGTAGCGCGATCTCCGTGTACTATTACCTTCGCGTATTGGTTTGCATGTACATGCGCGAGCCCGTCGGCAGCCCGGCAACGACCCGAGTTTCCGTGTGGTCAACGTTCGCTGTTGCCTCGATGGTCGTGCTGACGCTTCAGATCGGGGTATTTCCGGCGCGGATGCTTGCAGCGGCTAAGCAGGCAGTATCCAGTCTGTAGTCATGAAAGATTGGCTACTTCAGTCGTCTTTATGATTATTTCGCGTCCGAGCAGAGCGCCGACATCGTCTTGTCGACAGCTTTCTCAAGGTGTGAGTCCGAGTTGAAGAAGCTCAAGCCGCCCGAAAAGATCGGAGTGCGGCGGACGCGGATCTGGGACTGTGCTGGGGTCTTTGAGTTAACAGTCAACCAGACCTGAACTTGTTCACGGCGATAATTGGGCGCCGTTTGATGATTCCAAAAAGTGTCAGACGTACCCTCGAGGTTCGGGGTGTATTGGGCGCCGGCAGTCAGGACTTTGAAGGCGTAGCTGTAAAAGATCTTCGATGGGTCGGCTAATAGGTTCACGGCGCCGAGTCCGGGTTGAACCCCGCCCATTTCGTCGAAGGTGAATCCGGCGAGGAGCTTGTCACCCGTTTGCTCGATACCGATCTGGCTCTCGCAGTTTTTTCCGCCGCAAATCGTATCGTTCGGCGCAAAATCAAAGGCGCATTTCATATGAACATCTTCTGCAAAGGCAGCATCTGCGAAGACCAAGAAAAGAAAAGAAAGGGGGATCAAACGAGACATTGTTTAGTCCTCTGTATAAAGTTGACCTGCTTATACGAGTAATGAAAGTGATTTACAACACTATTCTGGACTTTTTGCCGAGTTCATTCGATTTATTAAACCTTTAATATTAAATGCGTTTTTGGAAGGTGAGCTTTAAGGGAGTCATCTCTTTGGCGATGAGTAGTGGCCGGAGATGAGCGAATACTCCCCGACATAGGCGACAGCTCCAGTTCAGGTGTATAATTGTTTGAAGCCTAAAAGCTCACCAGACAATGTCCACAACTGGCAAAACATACAAAATCAAACTCGCATCAGGCCGGATCTTGGGTCCGCTTGTGCTAAGCCGCGTCCGCCAATTGATTCTAAAGAATCAAATTATCGGCAACGAAGTCGCGCGTGAGTATCCCAATGGCGAATGGGTCGATATCAACGCAATTGCAGCCATTGGCGAGCTGCTAGTGGCTCGGGCTGATGGCAGTTTGGCGAGAGAAGAAAGCAAAGATCTGGAAAAATATGACTCGTCGGAGGGGACAGTGCCTCTCGGACCCACGCAGATGCTGCCCGGAGCTGCCCATCTCATGGCTGAGAACCTGCCGCCCATGGGAGAGTTGCCTGAGCTCAATACGATGGCTCAGACCGGCTTACTAGATGCTATTCCTACGGCTGCAGACAGAACTGTCATCCTGAGCTCCGAAGACAACCAGGAGCCTGCGCCTGTTGAGATGGACGTAGCGTCTGTGGCAGCCCAAGAGGAAGAAGAAAAAACCACTGTCATGTCGGACGTTCCCGAAGAGGACGCTGATAAAACCAGAGTCTCCGTTGAAGACGAAGGCAGACCTGTGGAATCGAACTTGAGCAACGACCCAATTGCACTTGCAGAAGAGCCTGTTTCGAGCATTCAGCTTTTTGATTCGGACGCCAACGCAAAAAGAATCGCTAACGAATCGACGGTCGTATTTCAGCGGTCTGATTTAGTGAATACGCCGGGCGTATCGTCGTCCACATTGCCCGGAAAAAACAAACAATCGCTTTTTGATCACATTAAAAAAGCGGCGATTGTCCTAGGAATTGTTGCTCTAGCGCATGAGGCCTTGTTTGACGAATCAACCCCTCAAGCACCTCAAAGATGGATGCCTATACGGCCGTCGCTTCCGGCGTTTGTTCAAGGGCAAGCTAACCCAGAAGAGGCGAATCAGCTCTATGCTTTAGCAATGCGTGACTATGTGCTCGACAACGTCGTTGGATATCGAGCCGCGGCAGACAAGTTATTGAAGGCGGCGGCAAAAGATACAAATCACGTCAAGGCGCTCGCGATGCTTGCGTCGAGCTATCTCAATCTCATCGATTCATCTAACAAGGACGATCAGTACTTCAGTACGATCACCAAAATAATCGATCTGTCCCGCGCCAAGAAGGTCGACTTGCCAGAAACTGTGATTGCAGACGTTGAGTTTTACATCACTGTGAACCGTCCCGAGGATGCACAAGGCAGGATAAACGAGTATACAAAGCGAAATGACAAATTTGGCTATGAACTATTTTACTACCTAGCCCTTGCCTTTTATCATCGCGGAGATGGGCAAACTGCGGCTCGATACATCAGAGAAATACCGGACAATAAGGCCTTTAGTGCAAAGGTCTTCTATCTGCGAGGGATGATTGCCGAGAAACTAAAAGATCGAGAAAGCGCTCTCAAGGAGTACGAGAAGGCGATCAAGATGAACCCGGCTCATGCGAAGTCTCGATTGAGAATCTCCGAGATGTTTTCGGAAGCCGGAAATCTTAAAGGCGCGGCGGCCCATCTTAGCTTTCTCACAGAACACACCGGGCTGCTTGCCCCTAAGGAGCTAGCGCGTACGTATATTCTGCATGCTCAGCTCAATCAGCTTTACGATAAGCCTGATCACGCGCTGGGCGCGATAGAGCGCGCCGTTAAGCTCGACCCAAGCAATCATGACTATCTTCTCGAATACTACACATTGCGATCCCGAGCGGGTGATACGACTACTGCGGAGGTGAAGAAGGCTGCACAGATGTATTACTTTCTGAGTCAGGGAGAGAAGCTCCTCAAGACTAATCGCTATCACGACGCTCTGGTGCAGTTTCTCCGGGCTCATGAAGCCAATCCAGGCTCAGCGGCGGCATTGATCAAGATTGGCGATATGTTCAGGCTTCAAAATGACATTGGCAATGCGTTGGCGAATTACCGCAAAGCTACAGTACAGGCCCCTAAAAACGTTGAAGCCTGGTCAAAGTACATTGGGATCTTGATTCAAAGTTATGAGTGGGAGGATGCGAACAAGGCCCTCACTCAATTCAAATCCTTGCCCGTGTCGGCGAGCGCGGTCGACAAAGCCGCTGGCGACATGTACGCAAAGCAGGGCTTACATGCTGAGGCTCAGACCTATTATAAGAAGGCCATGGGTCGGGATACGATCGATCCGGACACCTACATCGCGTATGCAAAAAGCCTCATGGCGACCAAAAACTTTAAGGAAGCGCCATTTTTCTTTGCTCTGGCACTTCGTTACGATCCGCTCAATTTGGACGCTATCGTGGGTACCGCAAAGTGCGTCGCGGCGACTCAATCGATTGATCAGGCCATCAGCTTGCTTCAAGATGAGTTATCCAAGCAAAGTGCAGCGCGTGCTGACCTCCTTTCTTCTATTGCTGAGATGAACATCCAAAGGGGCAACTGGGAAGAAGCGCAGCGATTTGTGGATCAGGCGAAAAGTTCAGATCATGAGCATGCCTATGCCTGGAAGCTACAGGGCCAGATTCACATGAACCGAGAAAACACGGACAAATCAGCACTTTCGCAAGCGCTCGTCGCGTATCAGTCCTACTCTGAACGAAATCCCTCAGATCCGAGCGGCTATCTTGAGCGCTACAACATTTATCTCAAGAAGCTAGAATTCGAAAAAGCCAATGAAGAGCTCGACAAAGTGTATCTCATCTATCCCAGATACCCCAATCTGGCCTTTTACCGGGGCTTTCTCTACGCAGTACAGGGCAATCATAAACGCGCTGCTGAGGAGTTTCAAAAAGAGTTGGTCAACAACCCACAGAGCATTAGGACTCTCATTGCCTTGGGCAAGGAGCAGATCGAACTTGGAGTCCTTCAGGGAGCGGGTGGAGCACAAGAACTCTTCAACAAGGCCATGCAGGTCGCGCCGACTAACGCCGAAGCCCGGCAGCAAGCTGGGTATACGGCGTACTTAATGAAGAATTATCAGGCTGCAATTGCGCTCTACAACAGCGCACTTAGTTACGACAAAGCTAATCCATTGATCTACAAGCGCCTTGGGATGGCTTATCGAGAAATGAACGATACACCGGGGGCGGTAGCTGCATTTAGAAAGTATCTTGAAATGGAGCCTGATGCCCCCGATCGAGCGCAGTTTGAGCGGTATAAGTAAAAGGTGCGCCCCAAGAGGCTGATGCATCATCGGGTCTAGCTGAAAACCAGCCCCCTGTGCTATTCTAAGCGGCATGCTGGACTCGCGTTATTTTCAGGAAAACATAGCAGATCTCGAAAAAGGGCTTCTTCGCCGCAACGTAGGGACTGAGTTAGTCTCCAAGCTCTCTGATTTGTCGCGCAAGCGCAAAGAGCTGATTCACGAAAGTGAAAAGCTTAAAGCGCAGCGCAACGCTGCTTCGCAAGAGATCGCGCAGCTCAAAGCTAAAGCGAAAAGCGACCCTGCCTCTGCCGATCTGGCAGAGGAGAAAGTTACAGCCATGCGTGCGGTAGGCGATCGCATCAAGGCGCTTGATGAAGAGTTGAAGGCCGTAGAAGAGAGTTTTGGCGCGCTGACGATGACGATTCCTAACATCCCTAGTGAACAAGTGCCGGACGGTAAAGAGGCCTCCGACAATCTCGAAGTGCATCGTTGGGGCACGCCTGCGCAGTTTTCGTTTGAGCCTAAAGATCACGTTGCTTTGGGTGAGAACCTTGGAATCTTGGATTTTGAGCGCGCGGGCCGCATGTCGGGTGCGCGCTTTGCTCTCTATATGGGGGCAGGTGCGACTCTTGAGCGTGCATTGATTCAGTTCATGCTCGATTTGCACACGCGCGAGCATGGATATCGCGAGGTGATTCCTCCTTTCATGGTGACCCGTCCAACGATGACTGGCACGGGACAGTTGCCTAAGTTCGAAGCGGATCTTTTTAAGACCGGTGTGACCGTAGAAGAAAAGCAGCACTCACGTGAGCTGTTTTTGATCCCGACTTCAGAAGTGCCGCTAACCAATATCCATCGTGAAGAAATCATCGACTACGGTAAGTTGCCTTTTTATTTTACCGCTTATTCGCCTTGCTTTAGGAGCGAGGCGGGATCGTATGGCAAAGATACGCGCGGTCTGATCCGTCAGCATCAGTTTCAGAAGGTTGAGCTTGTGAAGCTTTGTGAGCCAGAAAAGTCCTATGAAGAGCTCGAGAAGATGCGCAGAAACGCCGAGCGAGTGCTTGAGCTTCTGGAGCTGCCTTATCGTACTGTGCGCCTCTGTACAGGTGATATGGGCTTTACTGCTGCAATGACCTATGACCTCGAGGTATGGTTGCCTGCGCAAAAGGCTTACCGCGAGATTTCGTCATGCTCGAATTGTGGGGATTTTCAGGCGCGTCGTGCGGCAATTCGCTATCGCCCCGAGCCTCAAGGTAAGCCTCGTTTTGTGCACACCTTGAACGGATCTGGCCTCGCAGTGGGTCGTACCTTCATCGCGATCTTAGAAAACTTCCAAGATTCTGAGGGCAATGTGCGGATCCCCCCTGTTTTGCACAAATACCTTGATGGCGCCCCAGGGTTTATCAAAGTGGGTGGCAATCTCATGATCCAACACAGCGCGCGGTAAACCGTTTTCTTGCTGCAATCTCAGCCAGGGGAGTGTTAAATCGCATAAAGCGACCCGAACTCACCTCACTCAATGCGGAGAGATGGCAGAGTGGTCGAATGCGGCGGTTTTGAAAACCGTTATACGGGTAACCGTATCGGGGGTTCGAATCCCTCTCTCTCCGCCATTTTATTTTCAAGGTCTTTCGTAAACCGCAGTAAGTATCCAAAATCAAAAACCAAAGGCATTAAGGGTTTAGCGATATCGCTCCCTTGAGACCGTCACTCGGAATCAGTCACTGTCAGCGCAGTGATCTGAGTTTTGTCTGAGTGGTGGCTGAGCTGGAACGCGGTCTCTTTGGGGGTCTAGCTACTTTGTCTTGAATTGTAGGTCGATCCAGTTTTACATGTTCAGTTATTCAGGACACATCTCTCTTCAGTAAATTCGACTTTAAGTGAAGCGGATCCGAATATGTCCATTGTAATTTTTTGGCTTTCAACGGTACGGTCATAGGCATCGAACACGAAAGTTTTATTCACTTTTTGGGTCCAGATACGACCTGCGAATGAAGGGTTATCGCTCACAGAGCAAACAGAAATTCTTGGGTCATTTTTGGAAACTTTGTAGCAAACAACGTCTTTATATAAGGTTTCAGTTATTTCATTACTGATCTGCCCCGACGGTCTCGCTCGGTCAAATTGAGTTCTGATCAACTCAAAAACCGGATATCCATATTCGGTTATGTTATCTCTACGTCTTAGATGATAACGGGTAACCCTATCTGCGGCGTATTGTCCGATCGATAGAACCCTGCTCTCTTCGCACCTGTATCCATTGTATTTTTTTGCTTCGTTAATATTTAAAATCTCTGAATAAAGTTCCTGCGAATGGGCGACTCCTGAAGTGGTCATGATGGACGCGAGCAGTATTACGCTGAATATGTGACCGTTTATCTTTTTCATTGTTCCTCCAACATTTTTCTGTTTCTGCTTAAAAATTCGTTCCAGGTTCAACGCATGAAATTAGTCCGCGCGCTTTGCCCATAGATTTCCCCTATAGAACCTCAAACGAGACGCCGGAAAATTCCGCTGGACCCGTGTATTGTGGGCACCCTAAGATGAAACTCTTGTCTGTTTGCCCGACAATTGCGCCGTACTCGGAGCCGTCACTCGTCGGAGCACAGCTGATAGGTAAAGGGAGCAGTTTGCCTCCACTCCATTGACCGGCTGAAAAGACAGCGTATTCGTATCGCCGACTTTCTTTGGTTTCGCCGTATCCTTCTGGATCCTCACTTGGAATGAAGGTCCGGGTGACCACGGAATAGATGCGGATCAATAAGTCGAGGCTAGGTTCGTAGATCAAGCCGTAGTTTTCGGAGAACTGGACGGTATGGGGATCAATTTGCTTTTTATCCTCAGGAAAGTGAAAAATCTCCGAGGTTCGAGTATCGACAAGGCTGAAAGCGCTTGTGGCTTCCTGAGCGATGTCCGTCACCCATGGGCCGGTTAACTTGATTCCTTTATAGCCTCTACCACGGAAGCGAAGCACATCCACCTTGTCAGAAGCGATGTCGATCATGAACAGGTTCCGGATGTCCCCACTAACATCGATCGCAACCGCTTTCTTGCCATCATTCGTGTAGGCAAGTTGGTCCAATTGGGTATCTGGGGCAACTGGAAGGAAGAGCGTTTTGAGGAGTCTTCCCGAGGCAACGTCGATAAACAACGCGCGTCCGTCGTGGTTATCCACCGTGAAGAGGACATCGCCCTGTGGATTCAAGTCAAACGCGGATCCTATAAAATCACCGAACTGGGAGCGGGGAATGCCCCAGACCTTGTTGCCCGAGAAGTCAAACGCGACAATGGCGTCGTCGCTCGGAGGAGGTAGCTTTGGATCGATGACGATCGGGTCGCCCTGGGTAATGACTCGACCTAGTGGGCTTACGACGAAGTCGTCGACATTCACTCCTCGTTTTTTCGTGAAGAGGAGCTCTCCTTTTTGCGCATCGATCACATTCAGCGATCCTCCCACCTCGCGAAGCAGTAAAGGCAAGTGATTAGGGAGAGGTGAGTGAAGCTTTAACCGGTTCGACCTGAAATAGTTTTGACTGCCAAATGATCCTGTGACCTCTTTCTCGATGGATCCTGTCAATGGATCGATGATCTTAAGGAGGTGTTTGGATGCTTCAACAACTGTTCCATTCGTGGTTGGAAAGATGAATCTGCGAGGCGAAGAGCTTCGTTGCCACTCCAATTTGAAGGCGACTTCTGTCCCCCAAGCGGAGGAGCCTGTTCCGATCAACGACCCCAATACTAGTAAAACGCTCAAAACCGATTTCATATGAACTCCTCTTTGTTATTTAAATTGACGTAATCAATCGCAGCCAAGCTTCGGGTAGGCCGGACAATATCCATTGTTCTACTTTTTCCATTCCGCCTAGAAGTTGGGTTGCCCCTAGAACGATAATGAGTCCGCCCATGATGGGTTTCGCAGCCAGGGCAATTCTTCGGACCTCTGGCTGTCGAAGGAGTGATCGGGTGCCCATTCCAGCGAGAAGGAGCGGAGTTGCCGCCCCAACGCCAAATGCGAGCATGCGGAGGAATGCATCCATACGTGAACCTTCTTCGGCCGCAAGTCCGATCGCTGCTCCCAACGTTGGACCGACGCAAGGACTCCACAGGGCTCCGAGCAGAGATCCCAAAAGGAACTGCCCTGTAAGCCCATGGAACTTCCTTTGTCCGACGACTAAAGCCGTCTTGCGGGCGAGAATCTCTAAGGGACGCGAGAGCAGCGATTGAAGACGAGAGCTCACTAGCAGAACTCCCACCCCGATGAGTGCTACCGATGCCACGGCTCTCAGCTGACTTTGCTCGAGACCCGCCACCGTGCCGATCGAAGCGATCGCAAATCCCACCGATGTGAATGAAACCACGAGACCGCTCGCCATGGCGAGCGGTCCCCATCGGTGTTCTTGAGTGGCACCTCCCACGAGAAGCGGGAGCGCTGGAAGCACACAGGGTGAGAGTGTGGTGAGCGTTCCCGCTGCAAAACTCAGGGCAAATGAAAACATGGTCGTATCTCCTGTTACTTATTGGTGTTACTTGTGTGAAAGAAGTTCGCGGATTTTCGTTTCATCGGTGATGCCAGCTGACTTGCTCTCCACTTGATCTCCTCTTAGGACGATCAGCGTGGACTGCGTTTTCACGCCATAGCGCTTAGCCATCTCGGAAGCAGGGTCAAACTTCACGCTAAAGGCTCTCACTTTCTCTGGACTCTCTTCGCGGATAGCGGCTTCGAGTGCTGTTTTTTGGGCAGCACAGGTGGCGCACCCTTCCTTATGGAATTGGAGGATGGTAGTCACATCCTTTGCGCGAGCGGATTCAAAGGCCACGTCTTTGAAAGCTTCAAGGGTCGCCGCATGAGCCCCTCCCGAAAGACCTAGGACCAAAGCAGAAACGGACATAAGTTGACTGATTTTCATGATAGTTCTCCCATTCAATAGGTTACCGGCTCACAATGAGTCGATTTCGACTGGGATGCGATAGGGTGAGGTGAAAAGTTACGCAGAAAAAAATTTTCGATGCCGCGTAACTTTCGTACCGGTTAGAACGAATCCCTACTGTGTAGGCTGAAGAGGATTTCTTGGAACTGCTTGTCACTGATGAAGAAGACCGAATTCTGGCAGAACTCATGAGTGCCGCTCAAGGCGGTGACTCAGCTCAATACGTTCAATTGCTGACACGCGTATCTGAACTCACCAAGCGCTATGTCTCAAAACGTGTGGACGAGGGCGCATGGGTCGATGAAGTGGTTCAGGAAACACTCATCTCGATTCACGAATCGAGACACACCTATGATCCAAGTCGGTCATTTGCGTCCTGGATGTTTGCGATTGCTCATCACCGTGTCATTGACCACTTCCGGAAGCTGAAAAGACGCTTAGAATTGGAAGAGGATACGGGAGGTGAACTCCCCGATGTGGCAATTGAGGCTTTCTCGCCGGACGACACAAGAGAAGTTGCCGCTCGAATAATCGCGACCCTTCCCCCTCGCCAACGAAAAGTAGTGGAGCTCCTCAAGCTTGATGGTCTTTCGGTTCGCGAAGTGGCGAGTCGTCTTAAAATGACTGAGGGAGCGGTCAAAGTGATGGCCCATCGGGCCTATGAGAGCTTGCGAAAACTCGGGAGGGCCGAAAATGAAAACGAATGATCTTATCGATCAATTAGGCACTCGTCTCCAGCCTGTGAAGAGGCTTCCTCGTCCTTGGATTCGATTTGCAAGATGGTTCGCTGCGATGGGACTTTGTTTTGGCGCAGCAATGGCTTTGCGAGGCATTCGCGAAGACTTATTCCAGCGCCTCACTGATCCTCTTTTTGTACTCAGTACGCTCATGATTTTAGCAACGGCCACACTTTCAGCTGCTGCAGCCTTTCAGTTGAGCGTGCCAGGGGAAGAGCGACGATGGACTCGGCGAGTTCCACTCCTAGCACTCGGCATGTGGGTGGCGATGATCGCATTTCATGCGATGAGTGGAGCTCCACTCATGGGTGGAGCGGGCTGGGGATGCGCGCGCGATGTTCTTCTCTTGGGAGCTATTCCCGGCGTGCTTCTCTTCTGGATGGTTCGAGGCGCGGCGCCTCTTAAGTTAAATTGGACCGGTGTTTTCGTGATGCTAGCACTCGGAGCTCTTGGAGCACTCGGCACACAGCTGGGCTGTCATGACGATGCGCCCCTACATCTCCTTCTCTGGCATTTTGTTCCTGTGATATTAGTTGGGCTATCAGGAATCGTTCTAGGACGATTCCTCCTGAGGGGGAGGAAAACTTGAGCTCACCGGAATTTCCAAGCAGCTTACGAAAATGGTTCGTTGTTCACTTCTGGGCCGACATTCTATTTGCGGTTCCGCTCTTGCTATTCCCCATCGAAACGCTGAGCTTCTTCGGATGGACGACGATTGACCCGCTGACAACGAGGTTGGTCGGCGCTGCTCTCGTCGGCATTGGGGTGGAGTCACTTCTCGGGCGAAACGCCTCCCTCCAAAGCTATCAGACCATGTTACGACTCAAAATATTATGGTCTTTGAGCGCGAACTTCGGAATTGCTCTCACTATCATTCAGGGCGCACCCAGAGCGGCATGGTTGTTTCAGGGGATATTTCTCGCATTCTCGGGTCTGTGGATTTACTACAAGGTGCGTCTGAATCAGATCGAGTCGATGTTGCCATCAGCTGTATCCGAAGCCAAGACTACTGCTTGAGTGAGTCTGTGATGAATCCCATCACGATAAAAGTGAAACCCAGGAGGAAGATTTGGACACTACCATTTCCCATGTTCGGGTTTACAAACTGAGGTAAAAAAGAAAGGAAAAATAACGCAATTCACTGGAGGGTGTAAAAATCTCAAACCGTCTCAATAGTTTGGAAGTTAAGCTGCTGCCTTTTTGACTCGTACTTCAGCGCGATAGCCTGTGGCTGCGAGAACCCTGATTAATACGTCAGTAGAAACCCCATGCGTATTCCCGTTTGCGATGGCGGTTACGCGAGTTCTCGATGTACCGGCGCGCTTGGCGATTTCAGCGTGAGTGAGCCGTCCAGCCTGGATGATTTTGCTTAGGGACACAGTTAGCTCCGAGCGAAACTCCATTTCGGCCGTATCGGCGGTAGATAGGCCCAGGGCCTCGCCGAGTTCTTCGGCTGTATGAACCGTCACAACTTTGCTTGCCTTAGACTTTGCCATCTAAAACCTCCCGTAAACGTTTACTGCCAACTTCCATTTCGTGTTTGGGCGTCTTCTGCGTTTGCTTTTGAAACCCATGGAACACGACAATCGAGTCGGCCAATTTGACGAAGTAGAAAACGCGGACCGCGGTTCTTTCGTCTTTCACCCTAAGCTCATGAACGCCAGAACCTATATCGGGCATCGGCCTACTTAGCGGCATACCCAGGTTGATTCCCTTCTGAACATCACGGAGCGCTTCGCCGATCTCTTGCTTGAGCGCTGCTGCCTGTCCACGGATGAAATCAAGTGCTTTTGGGTGAAATTTGATCGACTTCACTGGAATCAGTATGTCCTAAATTCAGGACATTGGCAAGTAATTCTTTTCTGGGAGAATCCTCTCTCCCTCACTAGCTTTGAATGCGAACCAAAGGTCTGAGCGTTACAGTGTACGATGTCGCCCGCTTCTAGTTCCGTTCTGTTCATCTCGTCCGTTTTCCGCTTCCTAGCCCGAACCTCCCTCAAAGGCCTTCCGGCTCGCAGGGCGAAGGGAGGTTCATTCTATGAACCAAAAAACGAACTCGGTATTGACCATTGATCTCAAGTTCCACATCAAGCGACAGATCGATCTTCGCACGCTTCTCAAGTGGGCTCTGCCCATCGCCTTTGCTCTTGTCCGCCTCGCGGCCCACCTTCACGGTGGGCCGTAGGGCTCTTAGTCTTCCTGGGGGACTGGGGGGGCGAAGCCCTCAGAGGACTTTTCGGGTGCTGACGTCAGCTCCCTTGCTTGCCCGCCCCAAATTACCCACTTTTCCATCTACTAAATTACTGACCAAAACCAACTTCCCATACACATCACTTTCACCTTACCGATGTATACAATTCACCTTTTGAAGGGTGACACTTTGATTTTCAAATTGTGAGCAAAGCTGATGCTGGTTTGGATTACAAATCTTTAGGCCTAATGACACGGCTTCGCCTTTTAACAAAATCCTCATCAACGATCCAGAGTCGCACCCTAAGCGCCTCAAAGAGCCTAACCAAGCTATTGAATCGTGGGTTTCCTTTAGGCGAAAGCATCCGATAAAGAGATACGCGGTTGATCCCGGTTCGTTTGGCGACGCGTTCAGGGCCAAGGCTCCGCACGACGATCAAAAGCCCTTTACGGAACATCCGCAAGTCCTTCGATTCATCGAATTCCAAGCAAAGCTTGAGAAAATCAGTATAGACGCCTTCCTCAACCAACGTCTCGGCAAGCGATTCTTTCGTATGAGTGCGGGTGGGCTTATTCCCGTGAATCAGCACCGAGAAGGCTTCGTCGGCAACACTATTGTCGGATTGAGTCCATCGTCCACGCGGCATTTGATGTAACTTATACGCTACAGTAAGAATTTTGTCATCCTACTATCTGGCAGATATCAAGATAAGTTATTGAAACCAAATATTTATTAAATAAAAACTATTGGATCTGAAAGACTTCATTTTAGACCGATTTTATACTTTTTTGCAGCATGAGAAGGAGTCGCTCCCGCCATTTCTCTCTAGGTTAGAGAGAGCTACTGATGGTTAGGAGGACGCATCGATGAGCGCTGATAAATCAATCCCTGGTATCCAAACGCCCCCTTTATCCACTGAAAAAACCGCCCCGAGCCTCGAAATCCCCTCTAGAGACCATAAACGCACGACCGTTCGATTCACTGATGTTGAGTTCGACCGGATCACCGAGGAGTCTCGAACTTCGGGAAAGAGCATCCCACAACTTCTTAAAATGAGTCATTTTCGTCGGAAGAAAATAGCCCCATTTTTCGACAAAGACGACGCACATGCCTTTTGTAGCGAGCTCAGGCGCATCGGCAACAACGTCAACCAGATCGCAAGGCGTGTGAACAGCGGAGCCCTTGAAGGGTGGTACGAAGAATTTGGAAAAGTGTTCAACCTACTTTCAGAACTTCAGCAGAGGGTGGTGGGTGCTTATGGCGTACGTTAGCATTGAATGGGCCAAAAGCGCCGATAGCGATCTCAAGTACGTCTTGAAAGAGCGCGGCGCTCAGGATGTTACGGATTCGAGCGGTTGCAGCATTGACACCGCTGCAACCGACTTCGAGTCTGTACGACAAGAGCATGGCAAGACTGGCGGCAATCAGGCACTGCACGTTGTTCAATCTTTCGCTCGCGGAGATAGCCCAAGGCTTTCGCCAGAGCAGTTCAATGCAATGGGAAAAAAGTTAGCGGAAGAGAACTTCCCTGGGCATCAATTCGTCGTTCGAACGCACACGGATAAGATTCACATTCATAACCATATCGTGGTCAATACGGTGAACGCTGAAACAGGAAGAAAGATTGAAAACAAGCGCGTGCTTATCGATCAACTTCGTCATTCAAGCGACAAACTTTGTATTGAACATGGTCTATCGGTCATCAACCCAGAAGCACACGAACGAGGCGCAAGGTTGCCCCGAAGCGTTCAGCAGATGGTGCGCGCGGGGAAGAAATCCTACATCTACGATCTGGTTCAAAAAGCCGATGTCGCCAAAAGCATCGCGACAAACTTTGATGAGTATCGAGACACGCTTTCAGGTTTTGGTATCCGAACCGTGATTGAGGCAAAGAACATTTCTTATTTTTATCCTGGAAAAGAAAGAGGCAAACGCGGTTCAAAACTAGGAAAAGATTATGACAAATCTGGCCTCGTTGAAGCGTTCAAGTCCAATGACGAAAAGTTCGCTAAAAACCCGACCCTGAAAGCGCAACTCCTAGGGCAATATGAACAGATCAAAAAATACGGGATGCCACATGTCCCTGAAGGTGCAAGCAAGTTTCTACAGCTTTGGGATGGCAAAAACGCTGCTTGGAAAGACTACACACAATACACCAGGATCTCGCGCAGGGAATGGAATGGGCTATCAAGAACCGACAGGGAACTTGTCAGCAAATTCGTGCCGGCTGAGGAAATCAAAAAGCTAAAGCCCAGAGCATTCCTGACTACTGCAAACGAAACAAGATCGCACTGACGCTGAACGATCGAGGCGAGACGGTTTTGAAGGGCAAGCCTTTCGTCGTGGTGTCGGAAAACGATTTCAAGAACACCAAAAATGGAACCAGGGGTAGCCTCATCGATTTGGTGGCAGTGCACAAAAACATGACGCTTTTGCAATCTGTCGCCCACATTAACTGCAACGATCGACTGCTTCTCCTTGAACAGCACATGGGTGAGGTCAAGCAGAGCTATCGTTCTTTCTATGTTCCAAAACCAGACCTCGCGCATTGGAAAGTAGCTTCAGAAAAGTTGTCTCATTTTTTGCGCTCAACGAGCGAAAAGCCACCCACGGTAGCTACGCTTCAGGAAAAGGGAATTGCACAAGTCGATAGAAAGGGAAGCGTTTGGTTATTCCCATTGGGAAATGCATCAGGTGCCCTCGAATTCATACAAGAAACGACTCGGGCATGGACAAAAAAGAAACATGGAAAACCGCGATCGCCATTCGCCTCGTTTCCAGGATCTGGCTCAAAAGCGTTTGTCTTCAACGAGCCGGAGGTCGCAATAAAGAATCTTGGAGCGGATCTTTTTGAACTGAAAAAAAGAAAGTCTGGGATCTTGGCTCTTTTGGAGCCAGATGAAAGGCTTGTGGATCAATATGTGTCCACAAACCGTCACGTAAGAACGATCTATTTTGTTTCATCCCAGCCGAGTGGGATGTCACGAGTTGAGCTCGACATCTTCAACAATTTGAAACGGAAATATCAATCCTTTGGGATGGGTGTTGAACATCTCTCCCATGAAAAAGCGCACGAGAAGGCGCTAGAAATGGAGGTGCGCGATTCTGGATTGAGTCTTTAGAAATGATCACCCCCTAACCCCGCAAGGAGTACCGCATGTCTTCATATCTGATGTCCCAGATGATGTGGAAAAAAGATTACCCGCTTGACCACGTTCCCACCGAAGAAAAGTTAAAGAAACTGAAAAGAAAAAGAGACTATCAAGAGCTCACATTCGAGGAGTATCAGGATTTTCTGATGGATGGTGAAATCAAAAGCTCGCTTCTGATCAACTATGAGCTCTGGGAAGACGATTTCCAAACTCGCGGTCAGTTCTTGAACTGGATTATTGAGAAACGCCTCAAAGACGGGCGAATCATTTGACCTGACGCTTTGCGCTTTCTGTGCCTACGGATATTAGATCCGCGGCGATCTCAAAATTATTCCCATCCCTACGTCCTCAAACGCGGATGGTTTTTTTGAACGGAAGTGATATGACTCTTCAAAATAATCATCCTGAAGAAAATACTTCGGATGCAACGATCTTTGACAAATTAAAATGGCTGACCTCGAAAGAGGCCGCGTTCCTACTTCGGACGTCGGTTGGACAGATTAGAAATCTGGTCTGGCGTGGAAGGCTCAAAGCTTTCCATTACGGAACCCGACTCCGGTTTCTCAGGAGTGATGTCGAAAACTTATTAACGCCTGCTTTTTAAGGAGGCTTGAATATGTCAGTGACATCCTATGTTTCAAATACAGGTGAAATGCTCTGGAAGGCTTCGGCAACAGTCCGAAGCGAGAAAAACATTTCCGTTCGTGTACAGAAAGCGAAATTCGCAATCTTAACCGAACGGGAAGCAAAACGAGAAGAAACTCGGTTGATCCGGGAGTGTGAACGTGAAGTCTCTTTACGAGAAAACCAAGGCTCTAGTTGGGGCGCGGTTGTCGAAGCGTGGGAAAAGCATCTTTCGAAAGAAAGCGCGGATTCCCTGAATGAAACGACACGAACCGACTATGTGAATGCTCTCAGAAAGCACACGTACTTGTGGTGGAAGCGGCAAGCCGCCGAGATCACGAGGGCTGACGTTGTGGAAGTGCTCAATCAGCTCAAAGCGCACAGTTCTTCGGTGAGTTACCAGAACAAGATGAAGGTCATCATCAACCGCATTTTTGTGTATGGAATTGATCATCGTCTGATCTGTGGAGTGGATCGAAGTCCATCGTATGGAATCAGTTTGGGTCGGGATGAAGAAAAGAAACCTGAAATCCTGACTTTGACAGAAATCCGAAAGCTTCTCCAAGAAGCTAGACGGATGAACCATGAGTGGTTTCCGGTATGGTCTTTAGCTCTACTCACGGGCATGAGAAGTGGCGAACTCTACGCGCTTGTCTGGAGCGATGTAGATTTTGAAAACAAAACCATCTACCTCAATAAGTCGTTCAATCCGCGCATGAAGTGCATCAAAAGCACTAAGGCCGGATACTGGCGACATGTTCCTATGTCTGACGAGCTGATTGCACTCCTAAACGAATTGAAAGCTCAAGCGCCTGATCGTCGTGAAGTTCTGCCCCGATTCTGGGAATGGACGAAAGGACAACAAGCACGAGTGCTGAGAAATTTTTCTGAGGGCATCGGACTTCCATCGATTAAGTTTCATACTCTGCGAGCGTGTTTTGCGACACAGCTCATCAGGAGCAGCGTTGCTCCAGCAGTAGTGATGAAAATATGCGGCTGGAAAGACTTAGAGACGATGCAACGCTACGTTAGGCTTGCTGGGATCGAAACCCTGGGTGCTACAAACGTCCTGAAAGTCCTTCCCGAAGCAGATGTGGCGGCTCAGGTGGTGAATCTCTTCACTAAAGAACGCATTTAAAACAAGATTGAAGCCAGGCAAGATCGCGCGGTGTCACTCGATGCCGTGTAGTCTTGTCTGAGTTCTGTCTGAGTCAAAGGTCAAGCCCTTGAATTTGTTAAAAAGGCGGCGAATCCGCCATTTTAATTTTCAAGTTTTTTCGTCGCAGCAGTAAATCCCAATAACTCAAAACCTATGGCTTCAACGGCCTGGAGCAGTCGCCTTCAAGGATCGTCACCCAGTATCGCCCGACATTACCGAGCTTGGCTTTCGGTTGGCTTCGGAGTGGCATCTACGTCGGATGTAGATAAAAAGAGCGACACTCTGGGACGTGGATGATCCTGAGTGTCGCTCTTTTACTTTGTGCGATTAAATTCGGACAGTGCGCGGATGACTAGGGGTTATGCTCGATAAGGAAAGGTACTTATTTCTCCAGAGGTAACACGATCTCTACAGCTGAATCGAAAGCAAGAGCAAAGTCAGCAATGGTCATTTCTCGAATAGAGGCTCCCCATAACCTGAGAGGAATTTCCCTACAAGAGATACTGCGAATCGCTGTATCTCTCTGAGTAAGATCGTCGAAGTGAAGGGTGACGCCAACATTGTCCGGCAAATATTCAGCTTTTTTAATTTTGAGTATTGATCCCGACGAAAGGGGATCCCATGGACGGTTTGCCACCAATTTAAAGTCACAAATGAAGCTATAGGTAACATGAAATTCGGACTCTCGAAGAGCTACAACTCTTACAGGTTGCTTGATCTCAATTACTGTTCCTGGAATGAGCTCTCCTACCAGAATAGGCTTTAGAGGAGGGTCTGTTCTGCGGATTTCGTTCCCATAAGAAAGATTGGGAACGATCGCAGCGGCAGCCGTAACGACAAAATTAAATATGTGCTTTTGCATACCCACCCTCACCTAAAATCTATTATACAAATCCAATATACACTCTAATGCATAGAGTCAATTTATATTGCCTCCCCATTGCCCGGACGTGTAATGGAGCTGCAATTCCGACGTAGAACTCCTGGCAGATCTAGGGCTTGCTTTTTTGCGCGCACGACAACTCAATCCTAAATGTGACCTTACTGTCTGGATTTCATGCGCTTTTCTGGCCAAATCGGGTCAAAACTAGGCCCGCGTCTTGCTTTGGTATCTGGGACAATCTAAATAGTAAGGATGGCCATGCCAAAAAAGAAAGTTTCCGAAAAACTCGAACCCAAGTCCCCGTTTGTATCCAGCTCCAGAGAGTTGCCCGCAACTCAAGGAATGCTTCAACTTGTGCGTAGTGAGCTTAAAGCTGACATTCGTGGTCTCAGTTCCGAAATGAAAGCCGGGTTCAACCAGATGGACTCGAAGTTTGAACAGGTTCGCTCTGATGTCGCTCGAATCGGCGTCTTGGTCGAAGAACAGAACTCGAACAATCGAATCGTTTTGGAAGGTCTGACCGGGCTTTGGCAACGCCAAGAGCGGATTGAAATACGTGCCGGTGAAGTAGAGGAGCTTGTACGTTCCATAGTTCGGCCGAGAACATAATGCTTTAGATCAACAGCCAACCCCAGGAACGCTCTGCCTTTCCGCGCAAGGCTGAACGGCATTCTGTGAATTAGCTTCTGGTCATACAGAGTCATACCTGATGTAACCTGCTCTGAGGTAAGTATGCGCACTACCAAAGTAATCGCCTTCTCCGTTCCTCCCGAATTTGAGCACGAGATTCAGGAACACGCCAAGGCGGAACATCGGACAATCAGCGAGTATATCCGCGAGGCAGTTCGGCAGTACATGACGCTGCGGGAGTTCGAGCAGACGCAAAAGACCGTGAAGAAGCGGATGAAGCGCAAGTGTCTCAAGCCCTCCGACGTTGAGTCTACGCTCTCGGAGCTGCGCAAGCGCGCGTAGCTCATGCTTCGAGCGGTCGTCGACACCAACATCACGGTTTCGGGCCTTCTCTTTGGCGGCGTCCCGCTCAAGGTCATCAAGGCGGCTTTTGCGCGCAAATTCGTGTGGGTCACTTCGCCCCACTTGATGGACGAAACGGAGCGTGTCTTGCGCTCGTTAATTTCCATTTCTTGCAGTCGAATGGTACATCCGCGCGGTATTGCAGCAATGCCTGCAGCAACGAATGTGTAAAGAATCGTGGGCCGACTCGTGGGCCTCGCTCTTTCTATTTTGCTGATGCCGTGAAGGCGTTTGGTGATCACTATACGGTGCTCAGACTTGTGGCGGAGGTCGCGCGTGAGTGGGATTTTAGTGTGCGTTGTGTGGGTGGCACTAAGACTTTAGCCAATCACAAGATCAAGGGTCGGTTATTGGCGAGCGGACTCTAAATCCCCGAAGGTGCGGGACTTGGGAGGCGCTTGAAGGGGATAGTCGATAGTTTTGACTCGCGAGCATCCTCCGATGTGCCGGTAGTGGGACCGTCGCCTAGATAGAGGTTGTTGCCGTCTCTTTTGAATATTGAAAACTGAGCTTGAGCGATACCCCAGGCGTGGCTGCAGGTCGGAACTTTGGCTACATCTTTGGGTACGGTGGCCTTCCAATTGGCGAAGCCACATTCATTTTCGCGGTTATTGAGATCCACCCAAGTTTGTAGGAGGCTTGTGATCTTGGTGACCTTGGCGTCAAAGTTGATTTCGTGAGTGTTAGCTATAAGAGAAGAGGATTCGGGAGCGGCGATCTTAAAGGTCCCTTCGATCTCTACTTTCAATGCAGGCGTTTGACAGTCGAAGTCTTGATAAATTGAGAGCGTACTTTGTACACGCTCGTTTGTGAATGTCAGGGCCTCTGTCGTTGAGCCGCCATGTGTTTTGTCGTTTTGGCATTCGGACTTCCAGGTGCCTTGAACTTTGCTGGCAAGTGGGGTGGTCGCGCCCACTTGAATTCTCTCGCCACCGCAGGAGATCAGGGGCACAGTGGCGATTGTCAAGATTATGAGAGTGGATAGGTTCATCGCTATCACCTAGTAGGCGCGGGAGGCTATTGTACGGTGGGAAGAGTCCGGAGAACTAGGTGTGACTAAATTCTTAACCGTATTGATTGTAGACGTGACCGCTGCAAGTCCTGAAGTCATCATTGATCCCTCAAAACGTACTGGCATATAGTTCGGAAATCTCATGAACAAGTAGCCATTATATGCAAACAAGCCGATTGTTCTTGAAAAGTCGCCAGCCATCCCCGCAGATTCCTGTTCAATCTGACCAGCTCCTGCTTTTTTTGCGATCCACTTTGCCAGCAGGCCTTCGGTTGTTGTTGGGCTTGATAGATCGAGTGTTTTATCCCAAAGGTTTTTCTTAAGCCTGTAAGCGTGGTAAACAGCGTTGGTTCCGCCATCTAAGATGAGTGCTCCGCCGGCGATTTGGCCGAGAACGGGCGTGGATAGTATGGCAACTCCGCTGAGGACTTCAAGAGCATCGGTTCCCAAAGAGATGGTGTCCAGCATGGCCTGTCCCCAATGAATTTCCTTTTTAACTGAATCTCGGTTTTCCGATGCGCTCGCGGGTTGGCTAAACGAAAGTGCGATCGTCAAAATTAGCAAAATGCTGACACGAAATCCTGGCTTAGCTTTACCCATAAAGCGACTCCCCCTGTCTAATGTGGAGACAGGTAAATTCAACTCTCGTGCCGGGAGTATGGGTGCGTGTTTTTATGGTTTTTCTGTTTTAGGGTGTCAACTCTTTGGACAAGTGAGCATCGCTGCCAAGATGTCATTTTTGGCCTGTGTCGGTGCCTACCTCGGTAGCGCCGTCACACCGATTTGGATCTTCTCACCGTCAATATCCGCTTCTTCGACGTGTTTGCCCTGAGGAGAGCCGCCCTCAGCGGTGAGCGCAAATTTTGTGGCTAACGTTTCGGCCTGAATCATCGACTGGTGGGCCTGAGCGGCATCGCGCAGCGGACCTGTGCACGCAAGCTCGAGTGAGATGCGGTCATCCAGGATGAAGTCTGAGGCCTTGCGGGCCACTTGGACTTTGCGGATGATCTCGCGAGCCAGGCCTTCGCGCACCTGCTCGGGCGTGACGGTTGAATCGATCTCGATGGATACGAGTTGATGGGCGGCGAGATTGGCCCTGAGATTTTTCGACAATCCTATAAGACTGAGGCTTTCGAGAACTGTTCGGTGGCTAGCCTAAAACTCAACGCCGCTTTTTCTACTCCCACGGCCAATAGGGCACTGCGCTCTGTCCATAATAGTTCGCACCCCAGCACCTGACGCCATTGTCGTCGAGTGTGCAAGTATGCTCATCGCCAGCAAGGACTTGGCTCAGATTTTTTAGTTTTGGCAGCGCAGTTTTAGAGTTGCTGCTAGATCCCCAGCACTTGGGTCCTTCGTCGTCAATGGCGCAGCCATGTCCCCCTCCTACGCTGAGCTGCCGCGGGTTCTTAACGACCTGAAATGCGATGCGAGCAAAGTCCTCGTAGGGTCCCCAGCACTTAGTGCCCTCATCATCTACCACGCAGGATTCGTAAGCATTCACAACGAGGAGTCGAGGGTTTTTTAGGCCCGTGGGAATATTAAGAGCTCCATTGCTGTTGCTCCCCCAGCATTTGACGCCTTCGTCGTCGAGGGCACAGGTATGATAACCGCCCGCTCCGACTTGTCTTGGATTCTTTAACGAAGCCGGAACATTCGTTTGCCCACTGGTATTCAGACCCCAACATGTGACTCCTTCTTCGGTGAGTGCACATGTGTGGTAAAGGCCGAGGGATACTTGTTTGATGTTTCGAAGTCCGTGAGGAACCGCGGTGGCTCCATCCGTGCTCGCGCCCCAGCATTTTAGGCCTTCGTCATCGAGTGCGCAAGAATGGTTGCCACCCGTAAATATGGAGCGAGGGTTTTTCAAGTGAGAGGGAGGCTCAGTGGATCCCTCAGCGTTTCTACCCCAGCATTTGACTTCATTTGTTTCTTCCAAAGCGCAGACGTGATTGTGAGAAGATGCGATTTGTTTGACCTTCTTTAGATTGAAGGGTTTTCTGGTTTGATTAGACCCGTTTCCTCCCCAGCAAGTGAAGTCTGATCCATCCCATGCGCAGATATGATTTTCTCCTGTGACGAGATATTGGACATTTTTGAGCCCGCTAGGGACAGTCAGTTGATTCTGGGAGTTCGAGCCCCAGCACTTGGGGCCTTCGTCATCAAGAGCGCAGCTAAAGTCGTATGAAGCTACGACGTAGCGAGGGTTTTTTAAATTTGTTGGAACCTGGGTTTGCTTATTATCGTCTCTACCCCAACATTTTACTCCTTCGTCATCAAGAGCGCAGGTGTGGTGATATCCCGCTGAAACGAAGCGAGGCTTTTTTAGATTTGGAGGAACGTTAGTTTGTCCGTATGTATTGGATCCCCAGCAGGTTAGCCCACTATCGTGGATGGCGCAGGTGTGACGTAAGCCTGCCGAGATCAGCCGTGGGTTTTCGAGGTCACTGGGAACATCCGTTTGACCATTCTCGTTTTCACCCCAGCAATGAGCACCCATTTCGTCTAGTGCGCAGGTGTGATAGTAGCCAGCAGACACTTGGTAGGGATTGATGAGGTGAGAAGGCACTTCATTTGCTGGGCTTTCGCCGTAGTTGTTCCAGCACCAGATCCCATCGAGATCCAATACACAGTTATTTTCGCGATTGAGGGAGACTTGGCGGATCCCGTTGAATTTTTGAGGAGCCTGATTATTTGAGCCCCAGCAGGCGAAAGTTTCGTTGCTAAAAGCGCAGGTCCGACTTTCGGCCGCAGCGATGCCGGACACTGGCGTCAGGGCGAGGGCCTGATTCAAGTTTGACAAAAGGATAACTATAGCCAGTCCAGATCTGAATAGAATCATTTTTGATTTTACCTCGACGTGATCAGTGTGCGCCAGCCTCGGCCTTCAGCCATTCGGTCAATTGTCGTTTGACCGGGGATGCAGGAACACTGGTGGGTGCTGCTGGATGTTCAAAGCGCGTGCGGAATGGGTAAACAAACAAGGCGGAGCTCTCAGGAACGGACCGATCCATTCTGGCTAAAGATTGCGAGCAGAGCTCTGCAGAGCTTCGGTTCATCGAAAAAAGTTCTTTGGCTAATCCTGAGCCCTGCATGTTCGCGGGCCCGCCGCCATGGCACTCAAAGCAGTTAGCTTTGACAAAAATTGGCAAAACTTTGCGTTCAAACTCGTCTACTCGGTTGCATTGAATCGGTGTGGACGCCTTAAGCTCATCAAAGGCAATGGAGATCGAATCATTTTCGCTCCTTTGAAGAACGACCAATGACTCTGCCGAGAGAACCGGAAACTCTCCAAGAATCGCGCCCTGAGGTGACAAAAGTCCGACAGGCACGACTCCGGAGGCTCTCATGTAGGTATTCTCAAGAGGATTGAAGCGATGGTTGACTAAGATGCGGATACCCTTGAATCGTAGGGAGGTGAGGCCTGTTCCAATACGTGGTTTTCTGAATCGGTACGCGCCAGTGATCCCGTTGCCTGGCTCATTGAATTTTTGAATTTCGATCTCAAAGTAGGCGTTTTGAAGGTTCGGCACGGAAGGAGTGAGTCGAGACAGGTCCCAGCGCAAAGTAGTGAATTTTCCGCTCTCAAAACTAGGTAGGCCCATGGGCAGCGCGATTGGCTCGGTGACGAGCCCCCCTGAGAGTGGGCAGTCCTTCTCGCCTTGCGACCACCAGGCTTCTAAGCGCTGTTGCATTTCTTCGACAGTAGGTCCGGTCGCTTTGGGATCATGCTCGAGCCAATGGTGGCTGCGCACTCGGCGAACAAACATCGACTCGGGCAAGTCGTCAAAGTTAACCAGTTCTTTTGCGATCCCGTAAGCTTCTTCTACGTCTTGGACAGCATGTCCCGGTCCAGGTCCAATCGAGTCATGACAGCTTGCGCAGCGTGTTCGCAAAAAAGGATGCACCTCTTTAGCGAATGCCTGAAGTCCAGTTGCGCAGGTAGGACTCCAATATTTCGAGTTGGCTCCCAGAAGTCCAAAGCCGGATACGCCGAGCAAAGCAATCATGGCCAATCGGTGAAGCGGGTTCATCAAGATCCTTTAGGCAAAGAGTAGCGTTGATTCGAGCTCTGTCGATGTGAAGACTCCAGGGAGAAGAGTCGAGAACTGTCCAATTTTTCCGCAGGCAGAGAGATAGTTCGCAAAGGCAGCATATGCTCCTGACGCAGGATTAGAGCCGATCAACGAGGATCGATCGACGCCTTGTCCGTCAGTGTAGGCCCCGATTTGGACCCTTCCGTTCGAAACAAACTCTGGGATCATGTTTGGGTGATAGAAGCCGACTATGCTCATGGATCGATCGCCAGAGTCTCCCTGCCAAATGCGCGTGCCTTCTTTCGCGTAGATTCCGCCATCGGTGAGAATCTGGATCATGAGTGGTCGCTTAAAACGGTGCGCGAGTTCAACAGCGCGGCCAATCGATCGCCCAATCTGCAAGTCTACCAAGTCACCGGTGGTCTGTGTGCTGTCGTGGTAGTCGCAGCCAGGGATCGTGATCACAGCTGGACCGCAAATGCCCTGAAGCGCGCAGCTCGTAATAATCGCAGAAACCATCTGTTCGCTGTTGGTAGGAGTAGTGGCATCCAATCCATAAACGGCGGCAGCAATCGGATCCTGCCTAGGATCGACGTTCACCGCGTTTGTGACTGTTCGGTAGTAATCGCTATATGCAACTGCTGAGATCTCACGCAGGAGGTTGCCGTTAGGTCGATTTAAATGAAGAGGAGATTGTGTCTCGCTCATTTCTTGAGCTTTTTTGACAATAGTGTGGCGCAAAGAGGCCGGCAAGCTGTCGAGAACCACTCCAGCTCCCACCGCGTTTGAGAGGTCATCAAGTCCACGAATCTCGAGGGCCTGAAAGAGAGGGTTTTTTTGTGCGGATTGGCTATTGCCTCCGGACTCCCCTCCTTGTGAGCCAAGTGCGCCCGGCACTTGGTTTCCTGCTAAACCGGCTTTCCAAACCAAGCTGGCAATTGAGAGTGGATTGCCTGAGGTGTCATCTCGAGAGAAGTGGAGGAGGCTCCCCATCTTGAAATGCTCTTGAGCTTCGATGCTCGTGGTCTCCAAAATTCCTTTGAGAATCTGGCTCACGCCGCCTGCGGCCATCGGTATGCCAAAGCGTCTGTCGAGTGAATTGGCTAAGCGAGGATCCCACCCGAGCGTGTTGTAGCTTGAAAGGAGGTCATCTGGTCCGCCGCTTTTGCCTACTAAAAAATTACCAGGCAGCGCGGCTCCGCCTGCAAGATCGAAAACGATAAACGGAATATAGGGAGAAACAGGGTTGGCGTGAGCACGGGTCTCTCTCAGTAAGCTGTTTAGGCCTAAGCCACCGATCATCATGCCCGATAGCCCCGCTAACCCAAAGGACATGAAGTCTCTGCGAGTTACTGGCTTGCTGTGATTACGAAAAGCTTCTGTCCTAAGAAAACTGAGATCGTTCTTCATCCGCATATCCCTCGCGGTTTTAATAGACCCAAGAATCAATGCTGGCCGCAATGCTCACGCACAAAGAAGTATAAAAGCGTAGGGTTCCCTCGGGCGTATCAGGCAGGCTTGCCTTCGCTTCAGTCACGACGTCGGTGAGTTTTTTGGATTCATCCGAACTAGGGGCTCTTCCCCAAAAAAACCCAGTCTCATCCTGAAGCACCGCCTGAACGGCTTCGTCAGTTTGTTCTCCAGGACTCTTAGAGAAGTCGACGAGCTTGTGCGTCCGGCGTCTTGCTGTGGCGGGGCCTTTGAAGCGAGAGTCTTTTTCAACCATCTTTTTGCAATAGGCACCTGAAAGCGCGACTAGCTTGATCAAAGAGGCAGGAAGTTCTTGAATCTCCCCTTTCTTGGGTAGCCCGTCTTGAAGCTTTATGAGCAGAGCTTTAATTTCGGCGTCTTGCGAGGAAACGCGAGTCGCCTGACTCAAAAAGCGGGGAGTCCCCAAAAAGTCTCTGAGCGCTAGCGGCGTCGCTTGGGTCGCCCAGGCCGACTGAATCAACGGGAGCACGCAAATCAATAACAAGCCGAGCATCTTCAGCATTCGCTTATTCCTCCACGCATTCGGTGCGTCCTGCGACCGAGGCAAACAAGTTTTTGAGAGAATAGCCATTTGCTGCGAAGTCCCGGCCGAGCTCTGCAGCTAGCGTGGCTTCGGCAAAAGAGTCTAGGTCCCGTTTGCAAACTCGGCGAAACACTCGTTTGACCATGCATTCTTTGAATCCGCTTGATGCGGCAAACATCGATGCGAGTTCGGCGACCCCTTCTCCTTGCAGCGGGCCTGTCCAACCAAATCTGCGGTTTTGTCCACGAGTTACCCAATTGATCCAGGAGTCGTCGATCGTTTCGTACCCATCTGGATAGACGGTAACGTTTTGGTTGTATTTGGAGGCGATCACATCAGGGGAATAGACGAGGGCATTGTTCACGAAATCAAAGTGGGCAAAGGCTCCCGTCAATCCATCCATTGGTGCGTGACAAGTGCGGCACTCTTTTTGGAAAGTCTCAGGATTGCCGCCAGGCCGACGGTCTACATCTCTTCTGATTCGATGATCAGGTAGGCCGGGATACCGCCAATTCAGGCTCGGAGCACACATAAAGATCCGAAACATTGCCTCGATCGCGCGACGATTGGTGCCATCAGAGTAGTAGGCCTTAGCCCATCCGCGAGTTGTGAGTATCCCGACTCCAGGAACTGCTGAGTCCTCCCACTGGGGCTCAATCCGTGTAAGCACTCGTCGAAGTTTCTCTCCCGAGGATTGAAAGCGGTCGAAGATGCCGTTGGAGTTGCGTTTGGGCCGTCCCAAATGGAGTCTAGGATCAGGTCCATAAATCAAATCACCTGTCAGCATGAGGCGAGCGTCCAAGCCGTCACGAACAATTCCAAAAATGAGAGCCTGCATGTCGTTGAGAGGTTCTCGCGGGTCCTCATCTTTTGCGGTCATTGCCGCGATCCAACTCCGGAGGGTAGTCTCGTAGAAGAGGTCGTCGTCAACTGCGACAAATGCAGCCGACTTGCGATCTCCCTTGTCGAGCCATTCCTGCATTTTGAGTAGGCGTGGATCGCCTTGGCCTAAGCGCACACCTGTTACATGTTGGAAAATCGCTTGCGCTGCGTTTGCATGTGCCTGGTGATTGGCGAAGAAAACACTTCCCGCTAAGAAAAAACCCGCCCAAGCCACGTATTGAGAAATACGCATTGCTTCCCCCCCCCTCTCTCCCTAGCACTTTGTCTCTGAGCGCTAATTAGGATCCCATACGAAAAAACATTGTCAAGGAAGTCGCGCGTTATTGTGGATTGGGGTGAATGAGCGTGGCGGACCCACATGACTAAATGGCTTTACTGAAGGGCAAATTCCTAAAGTTTTCTGTCTAGGATATTTCCGGAAGGGATCCGACAGCAGTTCTGCCACACGTGGCGAGGGTGGTTTAGCGATTCATTTGTCTTTGGCAGAGAAGAATAGCAGTGCATTAGGTTTCTTGAGCCCGGCCGTGACAAATCCTGTCTGTTTAGCTACATACGGGGCATGTCCAACTCCACTCGTCGTTACTTGATTACCTCTGCACTGCCCTACGCCAACGGACCGCTTCATTTTGGGCATTTGGCGGGCGTTTATATCCCTGCGGATATCTATTCACGCCACCGCAAACTTCAAGGGCACGTAGTGAAGCACATCTCGGGATCCGATGAGCATGGAGTTGCGATCATGATCGCGGCAGAGAAAGAGAAGATGGACTATCGCTCTTACGTGGATCGCTGGCATGGGAGCCATAAGCAGCTTTTTGATAAATACGACATTCATTTCGATTTTTTTGGAAGAACGTCTGAAAAATACCACGAAGAAGAAACGGTCAAGTGGTTCAAGACCCTGAACGACAACGGCTTTATCGGCAAGAAGACTGAGAAGCAGCTCTATTGCATCGACGACAAACGATTCTTGCCGGATCGTTACGTCGAAGGGACTTGCTACAACTGCAAATATCTAAATGCGCGCGGCGACGAGTGCCCTAACTGTGGAGAGTGGATTGACCCAGTTCGCCTGATCAATCCGGTGAGCAAAGTCAGCGGTAGCCGCAACATCGAAGTTCGCGAGGCTCAGCATTATTACCTGCTTCTCACACAGCTAGAGAAGCCGTTTCGTGAGTGGTGGGCTACCAAAGCCAATCGTTGGCGCAAGGTGGTCGTAGGTTTCGTCAATGGATTGCTCGAGGGAGGGCTGATTGATCGCGCCATCTCGCGCGATCTCGAGTGGGGGATAGACGTGCCGCTTGCGGAGGCGCACGGCAAGAAGCTTTACGTCTGGTTTGACGCTCCGATTGGATATGTCAGCAACCTCAAGGAGCACCTCCGGCAGATTGGCTCCAAGGAAGACTACCTCAAGGATTGGTGGCATGGCGAGAATGTCGAGATCAGCCACTTTATTGGCAAAGATAACATCATCTTCCACGCGTTTATCTGGCCGTCGATGATCATGGGGTCTCGCTACGTCAGTTTGCCGACAGAGCTTCCTGCCAATGAGTTCCTTAATCTCGAGGGCAAGCAATTCTCTAAGTCGAGCGGGTGGTATGTGGATGCGGAGCGCGCGATCGATGAGTTCGGTTCAGATGCTCTGCGCTTTTACCTGTGTTCGATCATGCCTGAGTCAGGTGACACGAGCTTTTCCTGGGACGACTTTGCTTCGAGTCAGGGTGAGTTAGGCAACAAAATTGGTAACTTCGTTCATCGTAGTCAAACTTTTATCGAGAAGAATTGGCCCGAAGGTCTGCCTGCTTCCGCATTCGCGGGGCTTGCAGATCATGCCGAGCTTAAGCGGGTCAAGGAGTCCCAGGCAAAAATCCTTGCCGCGCTCGATGCATTTCAATTCACTCGCGCCCACGCTGAGATCATCATGCTCAGTCAGGCGGCCAACGAGTTCTTTCACGCGCAGGAGCCTTGGAAACAAGTCAAAGCCGACAAAGCTCTTGCGGAGAAGACACTAGCTGTGTCTGTTTTTTATTTAGCGGCACTCGCGGTGATCATCGAGCCCCTCGTGCCCACCTTGAGTCGCAACATGCTGACGCACTTTGGTGGATTGTTTGATGCCGATCTGCGCGCGATCTACACGGGTGATTTAGAAAAGATCGCGCGCGCGCTCGGAAATGGCTACAAGTCGGCTGTGCCTGCGAAGGTGCTTTTGCCAAGAATAGATCCGCTCGTGATCAAGAAGTGGAAAGAAGAGCTAGCGGCGACCGCAGCTGCGCTGACTCCGCCTAAACCTCAAAAGTCCGAGAAGAAGCCTGAAAAGAAGGCTTAGAGGTTCCAAAATGGGCCTAAAGTGGCTGTTTTCGTCAAGGGATTGACGATTTTTCGCCTTTTGTTGCGTCATAACCGAAACCATATAAACTAAAAATATACGTAGTACCCGTGTTGCTTATCTCCAGGAGGGGGATTGCATTAGTCGCGAACAAGAAGTTTCGCATTTGATTTACCCTGGTCTTCTCTGTGCCGCGCTTCTGCTGATTTGCAATTCAGCGTTTGGGGCGGGATTTGTGCGAGTCGACACGTCCGGGTTCCTGAGACACGCTACAGATCGCGATGATACGGTATCGTCGATCGTGCTGGGTCCCGAGCTCTATGGTGAGAGCAGAATCTTCGCGGGGGCACTCGACCTCAAGGGGGTGGCCTTCGTCTCGGATCGCAGCTCCTTCACTTTGGAAGCGGGCAACGCCTACATCGCCACAAGCCCTCAGCTCATGCCTCATCACCAAGTCACCTTGGGTCGCCGGATCTATGACTGGAGCATGATGGAGGACCAGTGGCGCTTGGGGCTTTGGTCGGCGCGCTTTCTTTGGAATCCTTTGAGCCCGGAGCGAATTGGCTTAACCGGGATGTTCTACTCTTATCAATCTGCGAAGTGGAGACTGCTAGCGTTTGGCACTCCGCTGTCTCCACCCGAGCGCAGCTATCCCATCCGTGACGTGGGAGGATCCCTGAGTTCGCCGAGCCCTGATTATCCTCACCCGTATACATCGATGCGACTTCGTGATCAGGAAGTCCCGATCAATTATTCGATTCAGTATCCACCTCTTTCCGAGTTGCTGGTTCGACCAGCCGCCGGTCTTTCTCTGAGGTACGGGAGCGAAGACGGACCCTGGGCTTCGACCTCTTATGGAGTGATGCCGATGCACCAGGCTCGGGTAGCGGTGCAGGCTGGGCTCAATCCCCAAGCGGGTAGGGTTGACGCCGTCATTCATCCGCAGACGTTGTTTCATCACTTGATCAGCGCTGAGAGCGGGTACCGTGGCAACCTTTGGTCGGTTTGGGCATCTGTGACCGGTGAGGCCCCGATCCAGAAATCGGTTCCACCCAGTTGGATTACGGATCCGATGGGACCGGCCCTGCTTGCGGCTGTGGGCGGAGAGATTCGCATTGATAGGCTCTTTGCGTTGAGCGCTTCGTACTTAGATGTTGAAGAGGATAAGCCCCCTATGCAGACGGACACGATTCCATTGAATCTACCTTCGCGCTTCGAGTACAGCAGCGCCTTTCAGATCGAGGGAAAGTGGACCGGTATACCTCGAGTTTTGTCGGCCGTGCGCTGGGTCTATGATTTGGACGGCTCAAGTAGCTTGCTTTCGTTGGATCTCACCTATGAGCCATCAATAAGAAAGTCCGGTCCCTTGCGCGCGCTGTTTGGGGGCGAGGGTACCTGGACTGTGGGAGTGGGAGCGGATCTGATTTCCAGCATGGGTGGTTCAGGCTTTATCGGTCAGTACGTCGGTAATGATCGCGTTCGAGGGAGGGTCTCGTATGCATTCTAGGCGATTGATTTATGTGAGCATGCTGTTGGCGTTTGCTTTCGCAAGTTCCTTAGTCTTGAGCGGATGCGGGATCTTGGGTGACAAAGACGAGTTGAGTCGTCTCTTGGACTACAACCCGGATGCGGTAGGGTGCCTAAACGAGTTGGGGCCGAGGTTTCAGGCCTACTACCGAGGTGATATCCAGGAAGAAAAATGGATAGCGACCTGGGATTGTGGAATCGATTCGCTCAATTTGTTCAAGAAGTTTGTGAAGAGCAGCGATGCGCGCGGATACACTCAAGATGACCTGCGTGCCTTTGTCTCTCGCTTTCTTTTTACCGCAGCTCCCGTGACGCCCGAACTGGTGCGCGCGACTTTTGAGCTCAAGTCTTCTTTGTTTGGCGGATCGCGCGAAATCATCACACCGGAGGAGATGACGTCGATAACGGATTTCTTGCAGACGCTGAAGATCGAGTCGACTCGTTTGCTGCCCAATATGACCGCCAAGGCGCGAGAGCCCTCGCCTAGTAATTTATTGGAGCTGACAGATGCTCTCAGCGTGGCTGGCGAAAGAGTTGCGGATTCGCTTCACACGGCGGGTAATCCCATCTTTACTTGGAACTCAGCTCAGGCCTTTGTCAATGAGGTCGCGAAGCTGCTTCACTTGGACCTCCCGCCTGATGCGATAGCATGGCTGAGCGCGGTTAAAGTGCTTTTCGCCTCCGGAACTCGCGACGGGATTGAGGCAGAGGCTTGGCCCCGTGTTGTGAATGCTGCGGTAGCTTATGGGGGGCCCGCAATCGCGATATTTAGCGTTGAGTCCAAGTATTTGAAGGGACCCAATGCAGCAGGCGAGTTTGGAATGAAGCTAGCGTGGAAGATTAAATCAAGTCTGGATCAGACCTTGGATTTGTATGGAGGGGCATTGCCGCTTACCGCGCTGGATAGCGTGATCGATGCCTTGCCGCCCAAGTGGATCACGATTGATCGCGCTGCGATCAAGGGGTTCTTGCGTCCGGTCGCTTCTAGGATCTTGAGAAGCCGGGTGCCTCAAGCGATCGATCACGCGGCGATATCGCTGATCTTCGCGAAGCTTGATGCTTGGACACGCGGTCAATCTCATCTCGAAAAAATATATCAGCTTCTTGAGGACTCTGGCTCTGACTCGGGTGGAGCAACGGCAGAGCGATTTGCACAAGAGGCGATGCGATATGCCGAGGGATTAACCGTCCCCGGCGCAAAGGCAGAAGTCTATCGGTTGATCTCGCTTGCTCGCCAAATCACGCCAATGTTCTTGGGTACCGACAAGCAAATCACATTTACCCCTTCTTTCGTGCATTCGTTGCACGACATGAGCCAAATCCATTGGATGAGAATGGTGGCTGAACACATGATCAAGTCCTATACCACGCTGGGCGCAGGAGCAGACCGGGGGTCGATCGAAGACCTGAAGGCATTGGTGGCCGACATCACGCCGATTGGTTTTGCGTTTGGATTCATTGATCCGACGGTTAAGGACCTACATTTGAGGCGTTTTCGCGAGGCCAACTTATTTACTTACGCCGCTAATGGGGACAAGTTTTTTGATTTGGATGAGGCGACTTATTACATAGGGTATCTTTATTCTGCTGCCTTTCTCTCGAGTCGAATCATCAAGGGGGTGGATGCGCGTTGCCCGAGCTTGGGAAAAGACGTGCTAGGCTTTGATTGGCACTCGGCAGAGTGTTTTAGAGAAGAGTTCTATGGGAATTTTAGAACCTACTGGGATCATTTTCCGCAGCTTGTTCGTTTTTACGAAAATCTAACGAGTTATGAGCGGGTCCAACTCCAAAAGGCGATGGAGCGTGGGGCTCGCAGGTACGGATACACCGATCAGCCCGTCGCTAGGTACGATATCGATGGCCTTTCGGGGGTCATGCAATACATCGAGGCGATGTTCGCGCGATTTGATGATGACGGCAATCAAGCGCTGACACTATCTGAAGTGATGCGCGCGTACCCGGTGTTTAGGGACTCTTTAGTTGAGCTCAGCAAAGGAAAGCTCGATCCCGGTAAGGAGAGCATTGTCGAAGCGGCTTTTACATACACGGTTCACAATGGCCGTATGCCTGCAGCTGGCTTCAAGGGAACCGCAGCCGTGCTTGCATGGTTAGCGTCTAAACCTTTCGGGGGGTGGAAAAAAATCCGCTCTAATCGCCTTGTTCTGTACGGCGTGATCGGCTCGATCGCTGAACCGGAGCCGATTCCCGGTACCTCGCCTTTGCCTATCTATGTGGGGGAGCCCGGGGGAGACACTGAGCGCGAGGACGAAATCCATTTCTAGAGCTCCACTCCAGGGTGCCACAAGAAGGTGCGTGGCGCCCTTTTGGGTGCTGCGCGGCATCTGATTGAATTCATCTGCTTTTCACGGCAAGACTTTGCCCTTAATCAACTGCAGCGCCTCTTGCTTGCGGTCTCTTGGCCAGTCCTGAGGTAAGGGGTTGGACGATCGCTCCAATTTGTCGAGCCACGCCTTTGAAAGTGGCCGTTCGAGTTCAGTAAGTAAACTTGAGGCGATCGTCGTCTCTCGCTTGGTCTCAGTTCCCTTTCCCGTGCCCACAAAAAAACCGGCCAACATCATCGCCGACCGTACCGCAGTTGCGCTGCAATAGGTGGTGAGAGTGCTGGGCTTTCCGCAAGCCAATCGTGAAGCGCATTTATGAAACAGATGCAGAAAAGCCTGGTAATTCCAGAGCGAAGGATCCTGTTTGGGCGAATAGAAGTCGTAGAAGACTATCTCTGGCGCACCACAGACCGCTGACTGCTGAACAAAATCTCCGGCTCGAAGCTCCCAGAAAATGTTCGAAGAAATTTCGATGCTGCCCTTTTCAATTAAGGTCCGAATCTGCGTGTTTAAAGGCTGTAAAAACGGAAACGAGGCACTGTTTTCAAGTGCCAACTTCACCCCATCTGTAAACTTCTCAAAACTCACTACATGCAGATCGCGACGAGCTCCAGTCACCAACGCGCACTGAATCGCCGCTACGGCGTTCGCGGCGATCCCCATCCCAACATCGTACAAAACCACTGGACCCGCCTCTGCGGTATCCATCAACCTTGCTTCCAATCCCGACTGTTCGACGTAAATCGCTTGCGCCTCAGCCCATGGCCCTATCGAAGAGTGCATCGCCTCGTGCGATCCAACCGGCCTGACCGAAGAACATCCATTCTCGAAGTGTACAAGCTCATGAAGCATGGTGCGGCGTTTAACCCAAAGGAACTTGGACTGAAATGCCTGTTTTAGGTTCCCCCGCCTTTTAAGCCAGTCATTCAATAAAATTCAGTTCTCTTTTGACCTGCGCTAGTGGCAAAACGAGGACTATGGCTTACGACCACCTCAAGATCGAACCCCATTGGCAAAAACATTGGGACTCAAAGCAAGTCTTCAAGGCTGAGAATGTCAGCTCCAAGCCCAAGTATTACGCGCTCGACATGTTTCCTTACCCGAGCAGCACGGGCCTTCACGTAGGGCACCCCGAGGGATACACGGCCACCGACATCCTCTCGCGCTACAAGCGCGCTCGCGGCTTCAATGTTCTCCATCCAATGGGCTGGGACGCCTTTGGCTTGCCTGCCGAGCAATATGCGCTTCAGACGGGAGTGCATCCCGCTATCACCACGCAGAAAGCGATTGAGAACTTTCGCCGGCAGCTCAAGGCGTTGGGATTCAGCTTTGATTGGTCCCGGGAGGTTTCAACAAGCGACCCAAAATATTATAAATGGACTCAGTTTATTTTTCTCAAGCTTTACGAGCGCGGCCTGGCCTACCAAAAAGAAGTGCCTGTGAACTGGTGCCCAGTTCTCAAGACTGTGCTCGCTAACGAAGAAGTCGTTGACGGTAAATCCGAGCGCGGCGGACACCCTGTCTATCGCGTACCAATGAAGCAATGGATGCTCAAGATCACGGATTATGCCGAGCGTCTACTCAAGGATCTCGACACGCTTGATTGGCCAGAAGGCACTAAAGAGCTTCAGCGCAATTGGATAGGTCGCAGCGAAGGCCTTCAGATGCGATTCCCGGTCGACGGCCTTTCTGGAGTTGATATCGAGATATTCACCACTCGCCCGGACACCATTTTTGGCGCGACCTTCATGGTGCTTGCGCCCGAGCACCCGCTCGTCGAGAGAATCACCAAGCCCGGACACAAGGGTGATGTGGATGCCTACAAGGCGGGTGCCGCACAAAAGTCAGAGATGGCCAGACAAGACGCCACTAAAGATAAAACTGGCACTTTTACTGGGGGATTTGCCATTAACCCTCTCAACGGCGAGAAGATCCCTGTTTGGATCGCAGACTACGTCATGATGGGATACGGCACTGGCGCGATCATGGCCGTTCCCGCACACGATGAGCGCGACTTTGCGTTCGCAAAAACCTATGATCTGCCCGTCAAAGAAGTCGTGCAGCCCACTACCGAGAAAAAAGAAGAGCTCTTTTCCGGCAATGGCGTCTCCGTCCATTCCGGATTCATCACCGGCAAGCCAACCGCAGAAGCCAAAGAAGCCGTTATTCAATGGGCCGAAAAAGAGGGTCGAGGCAAGCGCACCATTCAATATAAGCTCCGCGATTGGCTCTTCTCGCGCCAGCGTTATTGGGGCGAGCCGTTCCCTATCATTCACATCGAAGGCGGACACAAAAAAGGCTTGCCGCTCAACGAGCTCCCTGTCGTGCTTCCAGAGGTCACGAGTTATGAGCCCACTGGCACGGGCGAAAGCCCTCTTGCGGCCATTACGCAGTGGCTTCATACGCGCGACCACGACACTCAAAAGCCGGCCAAGCGCGAAACCGACACGATGCCCGGCAGCGCAGGCTCTTCTTGGTATTTTTTCAGATACGCCGATCCACACAACGAGAAAGAGCCCTTTAGCAAAGAGGCCGACAAATATTGGTTGCCTGTCGACCTTTATCTGGGAGGTCCCGAGCACGCTGTAGGCCATCTTCTTTACGCACGTTTCTGGACCAAGGTTCTTTTTGATGCGGGTCTCACCACTCATCACGAACCCTTCAAAAAACTCGTTCATCAAGGAATGATCTTGGGTGAAGACGGCGAGAAGATGTCCAAGTCTCGCGGAAATGTCATCAATCCGGATATGGTCATCGAAAAGCACGGTGCTGATACGCTTCGCGTATACCTCATGTTCATGGGCCCGCTCGAGCGTGACAAGCCATGGTCAACTACCGCAATCGAAGGTACCTATAGGTTTCTTCAGCGCGCGTGGCGTGTCTTTGTTGAGGACACAGAGGATCGTCCATCTTCAGAAGCAAAGCTCCTCGTCACTGAGGCTGAGCCTTCGCAAGAGGATCTCCGCATCACCCACAAGACCATAAAGAAGGTCACCGAGGATATCGAGCATCTGCGCTTCAACACGGCCATCAGTCAGATGATGGTTTGGGTCAATCACATGACCAAGCAGCAGACGAGACCCCGCCAATGCCTCAAGCCGTTCGTGCAGCTGCTCAGTCCTTTTGCCCCACATCTTGCCGAAGAGCTTTGGCATCGCTTGGGCGAAACGACGGAACTCACGTATGCTGCTTGGCCCTCGTTTGATCCAGCGCTCGCAAAAGACGATCTCCTCACGCTTGCTGTGCAGGTGCTTGGCAAAACTCGCGGCACCGTCGAAGTCGAGCCAGGCTCGGATCAGGCAACCGTCGAGGCAGCCGCGCGGCAGATCCCCAGCGTGATCCACCAGCTCGAAGGCAAGACTGTGCGCAAGGTGATCTTCGTAAAGGACAAGATCCTCAACTTTGTCGTCAGTTAACGGCGGGCGTCCCGTTTAGGTCGACCCAACGCGCCTCAGCTCAACCCTATTGAGGTACTCGCAATACTCCTTTACGGCCACGACTTCTTCCATCGAGTTAAAGAGAAAGCGCAGTCTGATGCGATAGTGGTAGGCCTGTTGAGTAAGGATTCGAGTATTCGCTTCGTTTGAGAAGCACGAAACTACGCGGCCAGTGATGAAAAACCGACGCGGCTCTTCGATCGTTAAGTTGATGACGGATCCTTCTTCAAAAGGTTCGGTTGCGAAGAGTGCCATCTCTGTAGGTTGCATGTCATTGAGGACGACGCGCGCTGGGATAATGGTAACTGGAACACCAAAGCCATTGCTTGTAATGAGCTGAGCTTGGGTGCGTTTCATCCGCGTGTTGTTTTTATTGGATGCTGCTCGACGATCAGATCGCTGCTTTTGAATCGCTTTTACGTAGGCGCGGATCCTGAACCGGGGGATTTCCCACATACTGCCAATCTCCTGTGTGTCTAACTTCTCGGCACAGGGGGGCGGTTCCTTGACTGAAGAGCGCTTTAGGATGTCAAAAAGTCCTCAATTCTTGTCGTAACGGAGTAGGATCTCTTGTGACGTGTTGGAGGCCAGAAAATAGGGAATAAAAGATGTTCCCTATAGCTGTCTTTTTTGATAAGGTACTGCCGCACAGGTAAACTTCCTTGAGAGTTGCGATTGCCTAGGATATCGCCAACTCACACCACCCCCGGAGGCAGAGTCGATGAGGATGAGAGACTGGGTCCTTTTGTCCGGAAACGCTAACCTTCCGCTTTCACAGAAGATTTGCGAGAAGTTAGGTAAATCACTGGGCCGCGCTGAAGTGAAACGCTTTAGCGACGGCGAAGTCTTCGTTGAGATCGGAGAAAACGTTCGTGGACGAGATGTTTACGTGATTCAAAGCACGTGTCGTCCAGTCAACGATACACTCATGGAGTTGCTCGTGATGATTGACGCCTTGAAGCGCGCCAGCGCCAAGGAGGTCACCGCAGTTATTCCTTATTACGGTTATGCACGACAGGACCGTAAAGTGGCGCCGCGGACTCCGATCAGCGCCAAGCTCACTGCTGATTTACTGACTTCAGCAGGTGCGACACGAGTGGTCTCGATGGACCTGCACGCTGGCCAGATTCAGGGCTTCTTTGATATCCCCTTTGATAATCTCTTTGCTTCGCCAGTCTTGCTTCAATACATCCAAAAGGAGCTGATCCAAAAATCATCGAGCGAACTCGTGCTCGTCAGTCCGGATGCAGGCGGGGTTGAGCGGGCACGTGCCTTTGCCAAGCGCTTGGATGCCTCTGTTGCGATGATCGACAAGCGCCGCATAGGTCCCAACGTCGCGAAAGCAATGAACATCATCGGCGACGTAGAGAACAAAGTCTGTATCATCTTGGACGATATGATCGATACGGCAGGCACTTTGACTGAAGCTGTAGGCGCCGTCATGGATCATGGGGCTAAGAAGGTTTATGCAGCCGCTACTCATGGTGTGCTTTCTGGTCCAGCGGTCGAGCGCATTTCGATGTCTAAGCTAGAGCAGGTGATCGTTACTGATACGATTCCGCTTTCGCCAGAAGCTGAGCGCTGCAAGAAGATCGTTCAGCTCTCCGTTGCGGATCTCTTAGCTGAAGCGATTTATCGTATTCATAATTATGACAGCGTGAGCAGTTTGTTTCTCTGATTGAGTTATGAAGATCATCGCAGGCCTAGGAAATCCCGGTCCCAAGTACGAGACCACTCGTCACAATGCGGGTTTCTTAGCCGTGGATTTTCTAATCGACGAGTGGGAGGCGACCGGCCCCTCTGATCAGAATGAGGGCGAGGTTTGGCAGGCTTCCGTAGCGGGCGAGCGGGTTCTCCTGATCAAGCCTCAGACTTTCATGAACAATTCGGGGCGTTGCATAGCACCCATTTTTAAGTTCTTTAAGTGCGCTCCCGATGACCTCATCGTGATCCACGACGAGTTGGACCTCAAATCCAACGCCTTGAGGATCAAAACGGGGGGCGGTACTGGCGGACACAATGGGTTGAAGTCGATTGATGCGCATTTGGGAGCTGGGTCTTTGAACTATCACCGAGTCAGAATGGGTATTGGCCGTCCTGCACCGGGAGATCGCATCGCAGTAGTCGATTATGTGTTACAGCCTTATGGCGACTCAGAATTGGATGGCCTAAACGCGCTGGTTAAGAGAGTGAGTTTGGCTGTTGAGCGCATGATACGCGGCGATGTAAAAGGCGCGATGACAGAGTTTAATCGGGAGTGATTTGAATGGGTTTTTCTTGTGGAATTGTAGGTCTTCCAAACGTCGGCAAATCGACGATCTTCAACGCATTAACCTCTGCAAAGGCTGAGGCTGCCAACTATCCTTTTTGCACGATTGAGCCCAATACGGGCATCGTTAAAGTGCCGGACCCTCGGATGGAGCGAATTCAGCAGTACATCCCTACAGACAAGGTCGTGCCTGCGAGCATGACGTTCGTAGATATCGCAGGGTTGGTAAAGGGCGCCTCTAAAGGCGAAGGCTTGGGCAATCAGTTTCTCGGCAACATCCGGGAGAACAACGCTATCGCGCACGTCGTGCGTTGTTTTTCGGATCCCAACGTCATTCACGTCGATGGGTCCGTCGATCCTATCCGTGATATTGGTGTGATCGATCTTGAGCTCATTTTTGCGGACTTGGACACGGTTAATAAGCGGTTTAACTCGCTTCAAAAGACCGCGCGTTCGGGAGACAAGAAAGCAGCTGCGGTGATGGGTGTACTTGAACCAGTCAGAAACGCGCTTGAGTCCGGAAAACCTGCGCGCGCGCTCAATCTCAGCGGAGATGAGCTGGCTTTGATTCATGATTTCCATCTCATCACTGCTAAGAAAGTGATGTACGTGGCAAACGTCGACGATAGCGACATTGGCAATAGCGAGCCCAATGCCTACGTGAAGAAGCTCCTAGATCACGCTAAAATCGAAGGCAGTCCTGTCGTTCAGATTTGCGGCAAGATCGAATCAGAAATCGCAGAGCTCCCGGACAGCGAAAAGGCAGCGTTTTTGAAAGAGATGGGAATGGACGAGCCTGGTCTCAATCGCGTGATCCGGGCCGGCTACGATCTGCTTGGGCTTCAGACTTACTTTACCGCCGGCCAAATCGAAGTCAGAGCTTGGACCATCCGCAAAGGTGCGAAGGCCCCTGAGGCAGCTGGCGTGATTCACACCGACTTCGAAAAGGGCTTCATCAAAGCTGAAGTTTTTGGATTCGAAGATTTGATGAAGCATAAGAGCGAGTCAGCCATTCGTGATGCGGGGGCTCTTCGTCTAGAAGGCAAAGAGTATGTCGTGAGAGACGGCGACATCATGCATTTTAGATTTGCGGTCTAGAAGCGCGAAGTATCCTGCTGCAATCAAAAAATCCTTCATGATTTCGTCACCGCTCTCTCTGGGGAGAGGTGGTCAGTCCGACTCTGTACAAAATCAAAAGCGCGCAAAAAAATAGTTGTAATTGTTGATCGTTTATGTCAATTATACCTTCATTCTCTCTACGTATGAGGCGCCTCTGCCTCAATGTGAGAATTTGATGGAGGCATTTGTCGTGAAAAGTCGTGTGGCCCTTTGCTTAGTTTTCTTAGGTTTATTGGGATCAGTGGTCAGTGCACGTGCAGATGACGAAGTCTCAAGACGCCGTACAGAAGTGTGGACCTCGAAAGTGGCTGGGCTTGAAGAATCAATGCACGAAGTGCGAGACAAGTTGAATAGAAGCGAATGGTTCTACTGGGAAGCTACGCCTGAGAATAGGGCGGAGTTACTCCTTGTAGTGGTGTTAGATCTCAGCAGTCGACTCGAAAAAGATCCAGGTTTTTGGGTTATCTCAAATGACTCAAAACACTTTGCTTGTATGCTGACTTTGGACTCGACAGGAAAAAATTGCCCCGCGATTCTCGACGGGGATGACACTCAGTCTTACCTCCGACGCAACGGCCTATTGTCCAATGTCACGTACGACGATGTTCGACTCAACTTTAATGAAGTATCGGCTGCAGCTATGCTTTCGCTCAAGCGTGATAGAGCCACGCTCTTTTTTCAACCTTCTCTAGCTGACTTACCGCCACAATATTGAGGATTGTTCGTCGGCTGAGCCCCCTATACAATTATAAAGGGAGGCTTGCCCCGATGAGATCAAGTTCTCGTTCAACGATCTATGTGTTTTTGGTCCTATCTTTATATGGCACCTTAACCATTTGTCCTGCTCGCGCCGCTTCAGTTTCGACGAGCAGCCCTGAAGCGACCCGTGTCGCGATGAACGTTCTTAAATCTGGGGGCAATGCCGTTGATGCCGCCTGTGCCGCTGGATTTGTGCTCAATGTTACGCAGCCATACTTTACGGGTATCGGTGGCGGAGGCTGGATGCTTTTCAAGAAAAAGGACGCGCCGGCACAGCATCTCGACTTTATCTCGCAAGCGCCCAAGGCAGGCGTGAGCGCGAAGTACTTTGTGGGCCCGGACGGCAAGCCCATAGAGTCATGGAGTGAGCGTAATACAGGTCCGCGTTCGGTCATGGTGCCTGGCTTTGTTGCGGGCTGTGGACAAGCGATAAAGGAGTGGGGCACCAAGAATTGGGAGGATTTGGTTATGCCTGCTGCCCAGCTTGCGCAGGAGGGTTTTTTAATCAGCCAGATGTACTTCGAGGAAAGTCAAGAGCAGTGGGCCCGAATTGCCTCTTTCGAACTTACGCGCTCAATCTTTGGTGGAGTCAGCGGAAACGGAGTCGTCAAAGATGAGGTGCTCAAACAGCCGATGCTCGCAGCGACCTTAGAAAGAATTGCCAAGGAAGGTCCAGGTACTTTCTACAAGGGAAAACTCGCTGAAGAGTGGCTGCAAGAAGCACGAGCGTCTGGAGTAAAAATTTCCAAAGCAGACCTCGAAGCTTACCAACCTCTTCGAAAAGAGCCGATCTCCTTCAGGCTAGATCAGTTTACTGGAATTACCGCTGCGCCATCCAGTGCGGCGGGGTTGATGGTAGGAGAGGTATTGCGGTTTATCGACCAATACTACCAAGGACATCCAACTCCTAAACCCGACTCAGCCACCAGGTACATTGTCACGATTGAGGCTACTTCTTACTTTGCAGACCTTCGCGCTAAGCGCGTGAGTGATGTTAAGCGCAACAAGATAGATATTCAAAAGTATGCAGGAAGCAATGAGGAGCTCAGAGCGTTTGCGGCGATCAATCGGCGAGTGGCTAAGCGTCTCTCAAGAATCATGGCGATGGCTGGCAAGAAAGCGCGCCGTATTCCGGCTGTAGCTCTGAAGCGAGCAATCGTAGCACCGCGCTCACTAGCTTCCCAGAAAAGGGGCCATACCGCGCATATCAGCGTCTTGGATGACTCTGGCAATATCGTTGCCTTCACATCGAGCATCGGTAACATCTATGGATCCGCAATCACCGTCCCGAAGTTTGGTTTCTTGCTCAATAGCGACATGGGTGGTTTTTCTGAGCAGCCCAAAGACTTGAACGCACCAGGTCCTGAGTTGCGGTATCTCAGCAATCAAAGTCCGACGATTATATCCATGAATAACAAAAAGTCGGTAGGTCCAGTCGCGATTCTAGGCGGAGCGGGAGGGGAGCTGATTCCTTCTGCTATCGTGCAGTTCTTTGAAAACTACTTTTTTCACAAGCTTCCTGCCGTGGATGCAATCAAGCTAGCGCGCGTGCATCCAGGAGAAGGTGATAAGATTCAGATCGAAAAATCAGCGCCCGACGACGTTATCGAGAAGCTCGTAAGGGCGGGATACGAAGTCGAGGTAGCCGACACGATCTGGGCCGTGCATGAAGCTGTCGTGCGAAGAACCCCGTCTTCTCCCTGGGAGGCCGTTGCGGAGACTCGATACGATGGTTTGGGCCTAAGTAACTAGAGCTCAATTTTGTATCTGAGCATAAAGCCGATGTAGTTTCCGCTTAGCGATGTCCCGTGCGCGTTTGCGTAGGGTAGGTAGTAGTCTTGAATTGTAAATCCAGCCGAGTGCGAAAGCGGTTTGCCGAAGTGGCTTGATCGTCCCAGTCCCCAGCTTACGCTCAGGCGAAAAAGTGCGGCGAGGTTAAAGCCAAATCGAATCTGCTGCCCAGCTCCCTCTTCGAGACGAAGAGTTAGTGTTGGTGCAACACTCGCGCAGATCGAGGGCTTTGCATCAAGCTCTGTGCAATAGTTGTATCCAAGGCTCACGCTATTGAAGGCAGCTTCGAAGTAGGCATCGCCTGTGTGGGTGGCCGGACTTGGAAAGTAGCGTCCAAGGTCAGTTGTATACCCGGCAATCATCCCATGATGTTGGTCAAAGTATAGAGAGCCAAAAATGGCGTAAGAAAAGCTAGGAGAGGACCTAAGGTTGGAGCCATCGCCGGTTCTCAGCAAGACAGCTCCAGCCTCAATGGCAAGATCCGAGCGATAGGGTGATGGATCCTCCTCGGAGAAAGGTGCGGGCCCCTCCGCGCAAGCCAGTGGCGCCGCAAACGCAAATATCAGGAGGAGCGTGAGGAGCCTCAAGGCGTGCTTTCAGGCGCCGGAGGTGAAGGTTCTGGATTTGAAGTCGTTGCGTCGGTGGGTGTGGGCGGCACAGAGGGAGCCCAAAACTGAGCGATGTTACGAATCGGTTCGCGGGGGGTTAGCCGGTGCGAATACCAGTAATAGTTGCGGATAATTGATGCGACGTACTCGCGTGTTTCTTTGTAGGGAATAGTTTCAATGAACTCAAGAATCCCCCGGCCTCTGGGCATATTGTTGAGCCATCGATCTGCGGCATTGGGGCCTGCATTGTATCCCGCTAAAGAGAGAACAATGTTGCCGTTGAATCGGGTCATGAGCATTTTGAGGTATTTGACGCCAATGCGGATGTTGGTTTCGGGGTCGATCAAGTCTGCTCGTGAGACAGTGGGTTCTGTGTCTGCCGCAGTCGCGGGCATGAGCTGCATCAGTCCCGTCGCACCTGCACTCGAGATGATTCCGTGATCAAACGCAGACTCTTGTTTCATGAGGCTCAAAATCAAGATTGGGTCTAGGTTGTTTTTTTCGCCGTATTTCTTGATGAGATCCCAATAAGCAATCGGAAAAACCATTGAGAGAAACGCAGACGAAGCTGCTCCGTCATAACCGCGCGAGACAAGATCACTGAGGATGCCAAAGGCTGTTGAATAGGAGCGTGCCTCGAAGTTGAGGGCGGCTAAATACATAAGAAACGGGCTAGAAAGGGAATCTCGGCTTCGAAACTCGCGCAGCTCCATTAATGCAAGGTCGAGCGCGCCTTCGCTCAAGAAGCTCTCTGCGCGCCGGACTCTGAGAATTTCTTGTGGCTGCAACCACGGGTCTCTTTCGGCAGCGAGCGAGGTGCCCGAGGTAATCGTAGCATCGATTTGCCGACCGTTTGCGAGTCCCGCCATTAATCCGTAAAACGTGAGAGGCGCGTCCTTTTGAAGGATATCGTAAGCCCTCTGGGCTTTTTCGTGTTCTTGTTCGTGGGTGAGGGCCTGACCTAACCAATAGCGAGCGCGAAAACGATAGGTCGATTTAGGGAACTCGTCGACAAACTGTTCGAACGCTTTGATGGAGGTTCCAAACTTGCCGTTCAAATAAAGTCCGAGATTGGTATCAAAAGCGGTTTGATCCAGATCAGGGGCTTTGTAGCTTTGAGTGTACTTGGGTGCAGATGCAGGGCGTGTCCGTGTCGAAAGCTCTGGATAGTTTTTGAGCAGCGCCCTCATCTCTTCTGAATTGCGCGGATAGTAATAGGAGAATCTCTGGATCCAAGCTTCGCAGAGTTCAGTCGAGGCTTTGGTGCACGTTTGGGCGTAACGCTGCAGGGTTTCGGGGCGGACAAGTCCAAGCGATCCATGAACAGAAAGTCGTTGAAAACCCCGTTCAAAAGTCGAGTGCGCAGGCTTCCATTTCTTAAGACCTGCATACCCATCGCCTTGTAGGATTTCGGCAAGTCCTATGTCTCTTGGAACATTTTTGAGAAACGGCGAGTACGGGTCGCGAGCCTCGATCTGCAGAGCCAACGCGACAGCTTTCTCGCCCGCTGTAATGGCGGTGTGATAGCCCTTGGCCTCGAGCGCCTTTTGTCCAGCTCCAAGGTGAGCTGCGCCTGCGATCCAGTCTGCGTAATCTTGAAAGAGCGGATCTCTGGTCAGTGTAGAAGAAAGCTTAATGGCGGATGCAAAGTTTTTTATTTGAAGTGCGTCCCAGGCTTTTTTTAGGGCGCGAGCTTGCTTGGATTTGTGTTTCTTCGAAATCTCGGCCCGCACTTGATCAAGAGGCCTAAATTTGAACGGACTATGCACCTCTTCGAGAGTGAGGGTTGCAGGTTTGCGTTTCGATTTGGGAGTGCGGGCATCGGCTTCGAAAGGGAGACTAAAAACAAGCATAGCTGCCAAGCAGAGATTTTGGGCAGCTCTGAGCTTACGAAGTGCCGAGAGGCACATGCCCAGTGGCTTCCACGAGCAAGGTGCACAGGATTGATCAAAAGCTTGATCTGTCATTCTCTCTATTATTAGCTGCTTCGCCTCCCGCCATTTAAGAACTTGTCCCGCCTTCAGGCCCAGAACGGATGTATGCTTTTGATCAAGGCGCTGAATCTTTTCTTCCGTTGCGCAAAGCGCCCCCTCGCGGTTAGGGCACGGCGTACAAATCGAATCTGTTGCTTCTGTGACGCGAATCAATACTTCGTCTCCAGTATCGGTCGAGCGGAGGTCGTTAGCGATTTTTTGAAACCCTTGAACAAAAGGCTCCGAGTAGCCCTTGCCTTCAAATCCTACAGTGCAGAGAAAGTGATGAGGCCTGAATTCAAGCATGAAAAGTCAGCTCCAATTGGGGCGATCAAGGGGAATATGGCTTGCGGAGAGCGGCCAAAGCTTTTTCAAGAGAAGGCTTTGCTTCGGCAGACGCAGTCTCTATGCTTCTTTCGAGCGACGTGGTGGCATTCTTCAGCGCTGTGGCGTCGGTGGATCCAAAATGATGACGAAGTCCCTTCAGCATCTCGTTGTATTCGATCGCAAGATCGCGAAAGTGGTCTTTGTCGCGAAAATGAAGTTCTTGGTCAATGTTCCCGTTCTTCAGCTCTCTTAGGGTCTTCGAAAGCTTATAGATCGGGCCAGCGATCCGATGGGACATGAAGATGCTGATCAGGAATGTCACGAATAGGAAAATGACCTGAAGCAAAAACAGCAGGAGAAGAACTTCATGCCGCGTGTCTTGTAGCGCTTGAATCGAAGGGCCATGAGGGTCCAAGGAGGCATATCTCACAAAGTAATCGAAGAGATTGTAGACGATCAGTGGATAGACAAAACTAAGCGCAAGAAGCCAAGAACATACATAAAGCGCAAAGCGGAATTGAAATTTCCGATTGATGAGAAATGTACTTCGGCGATAGGGGGGCATTCTTTGATCTTAACCTCGGAGCCCCGAACTGAGTAGTCTAGAGTGAGGAGCTTTATTGTGAATAGGTCGACGAAATATTGACGTTGTCTACAATTCCAATCGCAACCATTTGAGCGGGCATAGGAAGGGAGGGATCGGGAAGCACGGCCTGTCTCGCACCGGTTCCTTCGGCCATCACGAGAACGGTGTCACCGGGGCCCGCCTGAACTGAGTCTAAAACTACAAAGGGTCCCGGGTCGCCAAATCCCGGCAAAGGCTCGACGGTCAGCAATGACCTTGGAGGCAAGCTCTCGAATTTAGCCGTCACAACCACTCTCGAAACCACTTTAGCCAATATCATCGACAATTCCTGTCACGGCCGCGTCGACCGGATAGTCATTTGCTAGAGGGGAGCCAGGGATTGCAAGCGACGCTTCTCGCTTGCCCACCCAAATCACGTGATCGCCGAAGCGAGCGCCTACGGCATCAATTGCGACTATTGGCTCACCGATGGGCTTTTGCTCGGCATCGCAGGGAACCAAGACTTTGAGGGGTAGTCCCTTTAGGGATGCGGTTTTAGCGGTGGCGATTACAGACCCTTGCACAATTGCGTACTGCATATGCCCTCCGATTAGAAAAAGACCAATGCTTCGTCTTGAGGACGAGGAATGACGTCGACTCGACAAAAGCTTTCGAGGCTTTTAAGGCAATCTTGAGCAGCGTCCGCTGCTGCTTCAACCTCATCTTGCCGGCCAGTCACCACAAAATAGGCTTTGCCACCGATGCCTTGGCCTAGGCGCATACGACAAAGGGACACGCGCGCAGTTTTGAGCGCTTGATCTGCTGAGAGAATTGCACCAGCTAAAGATGAGGACTCGATAATCGCAACCGCCTCTTGGGCTGGAGCATGAGCAGCATCCTCGAAATTCCAGAGTGAATCTAGGAATGGCGCAAGCTCTTCATGGACTCCAGGAATCAGTACCTGCTTGAGTACTGTGTTATCCGCCTCGCTCATTGCTGCGCGATGGGACTCTTCGACAGAAGCGACATCGCCTACGAAAAGAATGATGTGTTTGCCAGAAGAGACGGGTTGAGAGGCAACCACTCGTACAGGCGCTTTTTTTAGAACAACGTCAGTCAAAAAGAGGCCACGAGAAATGCTCGAGAGCTCAAAAAATCCAAGGGCAGGGACGTTCTTCGTGCCGATGTCCTGATTTGCTTCGCCCTTATTACTTTTCATACGATCCTAAAGTGATCCTTGAGCGTGCAGCGGCGAATGCGCGAGAAAGTCCTGCAAGTGGTAAGACCTTCGCCGGTTGGAGATGCAATAGTAAAAGAAGTGAATCCTTCGCCGCCTAAACCCAATGCGGCATAACTCGGCCCATTCTTCACGAAGAGCGAGGTATTGATTTCGCGGGCCATGCGATGAAGATTGTCGATGTTCTTGCTGTACATCACAGCGGTGTGGCCATTGCCATGCTCTACACGCTTGGCCATATCGATCGCTTCGTCAACGTTCTTGGCGCGAACGAGCGGAATGACTGGCATGAGGAGCTCGACCTGGACAAATGGATGGTCCTCGGTCACTTCGCAAAACGCGATGCGCGGATCGTTGGTTGAGTGGATGCCAATCGACTCAAGAATAACAGATGCGTTCTTGCCAACGAATTTTTTAGCGGGGTACTTGGGCTTACCGTTTGTGGCGGTTTCCCAATCCAGGATATTTTTCTCAAGCTGACGTACTTGATAAGAGCTCAGTAAGAATGCGCCTTTTTGTTGAAGCTTTTGTTTGAGCGCGTCGGCGATGGATTCGACAGCGATGATTTCTTTTTCAGCGATGCAGACGATGTTGTTATCGAGTGAGGCGCCCCGGATAATGCCTTCAGCGGCTTGATCCAGGTCTGCAGTTTCGTCGACGACGACGGGCGGATTGCCGGGACCTGCGCCGATCACCTTCTTGCCTGAAGCCATGGCAGCCTTGACAACGGCCGGGCCTCCGGTGACGACGAGAAGGCGGATGCTAGGATGCTTCATCAAGGCTTGAGCGGTATCAATTGTCGGTTCTGCGACAGTCGTGAGACATGCCGTGGGGCCGCCGGCATCGACGATGACCTGACTCATGATCTCCATCGCGCGAGCCGAAACTTTTCGAGAAGAAGGGTGCGGATTAAACACGACCGTGTTGCCTGCAGAAAGCATCGATATGCCGTTGTTGATGACGGTTTCGCTAGGATTGGTGGTCGGGGTGATGGATCCAATCACCCCATAAGGCGCGTATTCGATCAGGGCGAGGCCGTCATCGCCGGTGAAGGCAGTCGCTTCCAGATATTCTGGGCCCGGCGTCTTATCGATGACCAAGCGGTTTTTGGAGAGTTTGTCCTCGTAGCGCCCGAGGCCAGTTTCGTCTACGGCAAGACGCGAAAGTTCTTCGACATGCTGGTGAAGGACAGTGCGCATGCGGGCGATGATCTGCTTGCGCGTCTCCATCGGGACAGCCGCCCATTTGATCTGAGCCACGCGAGCTGCCTCAATCGCCTGATCGAGAGTGGCAAAGGCCACTGGTGCGGCTGGCGACTTCACCGAGATGTGCGCGCGGTTCCCCGCGACAACAGCCTTGTGAGCTGTTGGTGCAGTAGAGTCCAGAATCGGGTCCCCCAACCCAGTTCTAGCCGCGCGCACCCCGGTTCTCAGCACGGCACCTGCCTCTTGCGAAGCGACACCAGCGAGACGCGCCGCCACTGCTGTGGCTAGCGCGTGAATTTGTTCCCGATCAAGTTGCATACATCACAAGGCAAGTCAGTGTTTGCGGAAAACTGACTCGCCCCCTGCTTCGATCTCATCGATAATCGCCATGATTACGGTATCGACTGGACGATTTTGGGTCACATCCGTTTGGCGAGCACTTGAGCCAGCGCAATAGAGGACTAGTTCGCCCGGGCCTGCGCCGACGGCATCTACCGCGACGACTTGGCTGCCTTTAGCGCCACCCGTTAGATCCGTTTGTTGCACGAGCAAGAGCTTGAGTCCCTCGAGCTTTGGATCTTTTCGGGAAGCGACGACCGTGCCGATGACTTTACCGACGTTCATGTCGATTAGTTGTTGAGCTGCGGGCGGGTTTCGCCGGCGTTCGTGCGGCCGCTCTTGGCGCCAAAGTTAGATGAGTCAGCGCGACCGAGCGGTAGAACAGCGTCCACGTTGGCATGCGGGCGTGGGATCACGTGCACAGAAACAAGCTCGCCAACTTTCTCTGCAGCGCGGGAGCCAGCTTCGACAGCGGCTTTAACAGCAGCCACGTCGCCACGGACGATCGCGGTTACGAAACCGCCACCAATGCGTTCATAGCCCACGAGTTCTACGCGAGCGGCCTTTACCATCGCGTCGGATGCTTCGACCATTCCTACAAAACCCTTTGTTTCAATCATTCCCAGTGCTTCAGACATTTATAACCCCCTAGTGATAAATACGAACTTGAAAGACTTACTTACTCTCGATGCCGGTGAGTCCATTCACTGCTGCCATTGCAGCTTTTGCTGCCTCATCGACATCAGCCTCTTTACCGACCAAAGTGAGCCGACCAAACGCACCGAATGCGCGAACATCAACGAGCGTTATGTTGGCAGCTTTTTCAGCTTCGTTGGCGGCATAAACAATGTATCCAGCGGGGTCCGTTTCGAGAATGAACATGCTCATTCCTGGAAGAATCATGGATCCTTTGCGACCTTGGCGATTGATCACCACAGCATGGTCGGGTTCAATCCCGCGAATCGTCTCGTGCCAAGCGATGCGGCACTTCTGGCGGTTGGATTCGCTCTGCTCAATGACTCTGAGCACTGCCTCACCAGCTTGGCGGACTTCACCCTGGTCTTCGTGGTGAACTTCGAGAGTCCCGAAAGAGCGCTCAACAACTTGTTGACCGAGACGAACTTTGGTGGACTTTAGTGCGGCGTCAGTCAAGCGATGAATCGCCATGCCAGGAGCTGTTTCGATCCACAGTGAAGCATCGCCTGGTATGGGCAAAAAGCCTTGTGAGGTTGTGCCTAGGTACTCGGCGAGTTGCGGCTGCAAGGAGTCGATAAAAATATACGTGCGAAGCTTGATCATCCATTCCCCCGAGTCACCTCGGTTATCCCGTGAGTTGCGTGGAGTCAAGCTTGGTTGCCGCGATAGTCGGGCTTTGTCAGGTTGATACGGCGCGAGATTGTGCGAATATTAGGTGACTTGTAAGAACGGTATTTTTAATGATTCGAGTGCAGTGAGTTAATTGATTAAAATAGGTTTTTTTATGCCCGAGAGACGTGCGGGTTCTGGGTGCCAGTAGCTTTATTATATAGAATGAAAGAGTATTTTTAGGCTCTGTCTGAGGGCATTCGATTCAGGTAGCGTGCGGGCTCCGCTAGACAAAGCCTTGTAGCTCGAGTAATAGTCGAGGTTCTGAGCCAGATTATGATCAGGAGTAGCTCAGTGGTAGAGCAGCCGGCTGTTAACCGGCTGGTCGTAGGTTCGAATCCTACCTCCTGAGCCATTACCGGAAAGCCCCGTTAGCCCAAGTGGTTAGCGGGGCTTTTCCATTTTTGCGGGCATTTGTTGAATGATCTAAGAAAGAGTTCAAATGATCTAAAAAATAGATCATACTGTTTTCATGCTGGATGAAATTTTTGGAAATCGAACAGTCGAGCGTATCTACCTTCACCTTTTTCACTATGGCGAAATCCACGCGCGAGGCCTTGCAAACGACTATCACGCGTCAGTAGCGCCATTTGTGAATCAGCTCAATCGTCTCGAAAATACTGGGGTGCTCATTTCTAAAGTGATCGGGCGGTCTCGTCTCTATCAATTCAATCCAAAGTCTCCGTTCATGGGACCCATCAAAAAAATCGTTGAGATTGTTTACGAAACAATGCCTCTTTCTGAAAAAGAGCGACTGTTTCGCGTTAGGCGGCGGCCAAGAAGAAAGGGCAAGCCTGTCCTATGAAAACGCCTAATTGGAAAAATTGCACAGAAGAAGAGTTATGGAAGTACGTTGCTTACTATTTGGCTGTAGCTGGTATTGAAAGTGTTTTGGTGGGCGGAGCGGTTGTCGCCGTTTACAGCAAAGGGGCATACAAATCAGGAGATCTCGATTTTATAGTTGGAAAGCTGGAACTCGAGAAAGTCCAATCTGTTCTCGAAAAGATCGGATTCCAAAAAATTCGAGGAAGGCATTATGAACATCCCGAATGCCAACACATGATTATTGAATTTCCTCCCGGCCCACTCTCCATTGGCGATGATTACAAAATTAGACCGGCCGCAGTGACAGTAGAAGGTAAGAAGATTAAAATATTTTCTCCCACAGATTGCATTCGCGATCGTCTCGCCTCTTATATTCACTTCAATGCTAAGGAGTGCCTGGAGCAAGCGATTTTGGTTGCGAGAGTTCAATCGTTCGACTCAGAAAAAGTACGAAGTTGGTGCGTGGAAGAGGGCGCAAGGGAAGTATACGAGAAGTTAATAGCTCAACTGAAAAAGACTTAAAAATTTAGTTGGTGGTTTCGACTAGATCTGACTCTCTAGGTTTGGCCCAAGGAGCATAATTTGGACTTATACCCGCATTTGAAGAAACTCTGGAAAAAGCTTGGCATCAAAGGCCACGTCACCAAAAATTCCTCAAAAAACTCTTTGGATAGTTCAGGGCGAAGATGGCGTAGCGATTACCTTCTCCCACCTATGACGAAGTCGCCACCAAATATCGACGTTGATGGGTTTCGTTGAGAGGACAACGATCCCATCGAGGGCCATAAATCTTGCTGGAAAATATATGACTGGCCGAACATCGAGATCTTTGATGACGGAGATGGAATAAAAGCCTCCAAAGCCAAAAGAAGGCCAGTGAGTGATAGCGAGTTCACATCAGGGAAGGTGCTCTACGACAAGTCAAAAGCATGGGCTGTACCCGTTAAGCTGATTGATGATGTTCGGAGAAATAAGAAAAAGAGAATTACACACAACCACGTAACCGACGTGGGGTGGGTCAGGCCTGATCTTGCTCTGAGTATGCCGTGTAAAGGCGAAATCGCTAATGCTCGCCCAGTCTTCCCACGCTCTATCAGCGGCTCTCGTCCGACATGAGTTTCACATCGATTGAAAAGGTGCAAAGAGCGGGTTCTTCTACATGCCAAAAAAATCCATCGAAAACCCATACAAAGTTTCCTCGGGTGACCTTTGAATAATGGGTTTAATTCTCTCAATGGTTTTGATGAGAATCTCCCGGATCTGCTGAACGTCTTGCTTCGACAAGGAGATTACGGA